>OFMT01000527.1_pt1 | contig 34505 bp, 40 predicted proteins | sample 1541891 | NCBI WGS metagenome assembly OFMT01 (sample SAMN04209230, study PRJEB22552) | human gut metagenome | biome: gut; material: feces | host: Homo sapiens | place: USA: Oklahoma | reverse complement strand
TGCCTGTATCGTGCGACCTGCGGTGCTGTTCCCGATTTTGAAGAATTTCAATCCGGGAATATAGCGAAATCATAGATTTCGGACAAGGGGATAATTTCCCCTTGCGGCACAAGGCCTATCTTGTTGTAGCAATTAAAGATTTTTAAGATTACAGAGGTCAGTATGTCCTTATTGTGGAACGACGACCTCAGTTTTTTATATTCAGGAATCGGCATTTGTGAAAAGACCGGTTCTTTTTATTTACAGAAAGAGTAGGAGGTTGAAAACTTGAGCAGAGCGAAAAATCCAAAATATGAATCCATGTCACTGGAAGAACTGAAAGCCAACATGGAAAAAAGTAAAAAGGAACTGGAACATGCAATCCACAATAAAAATATTCTGGAGCAGAGAAAGAAGTTGGTGGAGCGAAAGGAACGTTCCCATAGATTGATTGTTAAAGGAGCAGAGTTTGAAAAAGCATTTCCATTATCCAGAGATTTGGAACAGGAAGATGTTCAGGATGTTATGGATCAGTTGCAGAACAGCAGTTGCAACAAGAGTATCGTGCGGCAGGTTCACATAGCAGCCTTACACAAAGAGCAACAGCAGATTGCAGAAGCAGTTGAAAAAGCAGAAAGAGGAGATGGCAGCTAATGGCACTGTATCATTTTTCGGTAAAGCAGGTTTCCAGAGGAAAAGGTCAGACGGTAGTTAATTCCGCAGCTTATATTTCTGGGCAGAGGCTTTATAACGATTATTATGGACAGACGCATGACTATACTAAAAAGTCAGGAGTGGTTTTCACAGAAATCCTGACTCCGGAATATGTGCCGGAACGTTTGTCTGACCGGGAAACGCTCTGGAATGCGGTAGAAAAAGCCGAGCGCGGCAAGAAAGCCCAGCTTGCATACAGCTTTGACATTGCCTTGCAGAATGAGTTTTCCATGCAGGAGAACATCGACCTTGCAAGGCAATTTTTATTGGAGCAGTTTGTGAGCCGCGGCATGGTGGCAGACTTTGCCGTGCATCAGCCGGACAAGGAGGACAGCGGCATTTCTAATCCGCATTTTCACGTCATGTGTCCGATTCGCCCTATTGAGCCGGACGGCAAGTGGGGCAAGAAACAGCGGCGGGAATATGTGTTGGACGAACACGGCGAGCGTGTTCTGGACGAGGCAGGCAATTATGTGTTCAACGCTGTTCCAACGACAGATTGGGGAAAGCCCGAAACGCTGGAAGCATGGCGGCAGGCATGGGCTGACCTGTGCAACGCCAAGTTTGCCGAAAAAGGCTTGGACTGCCGCATCGACCATCGCAGCTTTGCCCGTCAGGGCGTGGAGCAGATCCCGACCCAGCACGAAGGTCCCACCGTCCGGGCGATGGAGGCAAAGGGCATCCGTACCAACAAGGGCGATCTCAACCGCGTCATTCGGAAAACCAACGCGCTGATGCGGGAGGCAAAGGAAAAGATCGCCGCGCTGATTGGCTGGCTCAGGGACGTAAAAGCCGAGCTCGCCAAGCCACAGCCGCCCATGCTCAACGATCTGCTGGCACTGCATTGCGCCAATCGCAACAAGGGCGCGTACAGCAATAAGGCGAAGAACACCAACTTGCAGCGTTACGCCGAGGCGTTTAGTTTTCTGCAATCCAAAAATCTTTACACCGTGGACGATCTGGAAACTACGCTTCACACCATGCAGGACAAAATCGACACGTTGAAAAATTCTGCGTCTGCAAAGCAAGCCCACATCAAGGAGGTGAATGAACTGCTGCGCATGGTGGACTATTACAAGTCTGGCAAGCCCGCTGCAGATAAGCTGAAATCCATCCGCTTTGAGAAATCTCGGCGGAAGTACAAAGCCGAACACGACGAGGAGTTGCGGACGTTCTACATGGCAGAGCGCAAGCTCAAACCGTATTTCAAGGACGGCAAGCTGCCCATCACCGCATGGCGCAGAGAGCGCGAACAGTTGGAGCAGGAATACAGGGACATTCAGACGGAGCTTTCGCCGCTCCATGCCGACGCGAAAAAGCTCTGGGCAATTCATTACAACATCTATGAGGTGCAGCATGAGCAGGAGCGCCAGAACGCCGCGACGCGGCAGAAAAAACAGGAAATCGAACACTAAGGAGGGCGTTGCCTATTGAGTATCTTTGAAGCCGCCAAGCAGTCTGTGACCACCCGGCAGGCTGCGGAGCGGTACGGCATCCGGGTGGAGCAAAACGGAATGTGCCGTTGCCCGTTCCATGAAGATAAAACACCCAGCATGAAGCTGGATCGCCGGTATTACTGCTTCGGCTGCGGTGCTACCGGGGACGTAATCGACTTCGTTTCCCGGCTTCGCGGAATTGGCAGCAAGGAAGCTGCAATTCTGCTGGCACAGGATTTTGCTATTCCGTATGAGGATGGCACGGGTAAGACGAGCAAGCCGCGACAACAAAATACCGACGAACAGAATTATCAGCACATGGAACGCTACTGCTTCCGTGTGCTGTTGGACTATTACCGGCTGTTATGCCGCTGGAAGGAGGATTATGCCCCGCAGACGCCGGAGGACGGCTATCATCCGCGCTTTGTAGAAGCATTACAGAAGCTCTCGTTGATTGCATATCTGCTGGACGAGCTGTTGGGCAGGGATATGCAGGCGCGGGCGTCCGTTATGATTGAGTATGGAGAGGAAGTGAGAAAAATTGAGCAGCGAATGGCAGAGCTTGCCGCCGCAGATGAGGCAGCAGCTCAAAATTCAGGCGGGCAGTATAGCGCCGCCGATGAGCATTGAAGAAGTAAAAGCCATGTTAGACACCACGGAAAAGGGCGGCGTCCGCAACAGCATCAAGAATTGCCTGACCGTGTTTCAGCATGATCCGCTGCTCTCCGGCGCGATCGCCTACAATCTGCTGACCGACCGCACCGACATTGTGAAGCCCATCGGCTACGACCGAAGTCCCAGCGCCTCCATGACCGACACGGACATGAAGTACATCCGGCTGTATCTGGAAGAGAATTACGACCTGACAAGTGAGAAGAAAATCATAGATGCCGCCGATCTTGCCGCCCATCAGAACAGCTATCACCCTGTCAGGGACTTTCTGAACATCCTTACATGGGATGGCACGGAGCGCATCCGCTATTGTTTGCACCATTTTCTCGGTGCGGAAGCAGACGAATACACCTTTCAGGCATTACGGCTGTTCCTGCTGGGTGCGATTCATCGGGCATTTCATCCCGGCTGCAAATTTGAGGTTATGCTCTGTCTGGTGGGTGGTCAGGGCGCAGGAAAGTCTACCTTCTTTCGCCTACTGGCAGGCAAGGATGAGTGGTTCTCCGACGATCTGCGGAAGCTGGACGATGAAAATGTATACCGCAAGCTGCAAGGTCACTGGATCATTGAAATGTCCGAGATGATCGCCACCGCCAACGCCAAGAGCATTGAGGAAATCAAGTCGTTTCTGAGCCGCCAGAAGGAGGTCTACAAAATCCCGTATGAAACCCACCCGGCAGACCGATTGCGGCAATGTGTGTTTGGCGGCACGTCAAACGCAATGGATTTCCTGCCCCTCGACCGTTCCGGCAATCGTCGCTTTTTGCCGGTACAGGTCTGCCCGGAGCAGGCAGAGGTTCACATTTTGGAGGATGAAGCCGCATCCAGAGTCTACTTGCAGCAGGTGTGGGCGGAGGCAATGAGCATCTACTGGGCAGGCGGCTGGAAGCTGACGTTCAGCCCGGAAATGGTACGTTATCTCAAGGAGCATCAGAAGGACTTCATGCCGGAGGACACGAAAGCGGGCATGATTCAGGCGTTTCTGGACAGCTACACAGGCGATACCGTCTGTTCCAAGCAGCTTTACAAGGAGGCGCTGAACCATGCTTTTGACGAGCCGAAGCAGTGGGAAATCCGCGAGATCAACGAGATTATGAACCAGTGTGTGACCGGCTGGACGTATTTCTCCAACCCCCGCAGCTTTGCCGGATACGGTAGGCAAAAGGGCTGGGAGCGCGAAAGAGCTGCAACCGACAGCGGCAACCATGCCGCAGAAATCCCGGACGGCTTTGTGGAGATCACGGAGCAGATCGAGATGCCGTTCTGAGAAGAGCGGCTTGTTGTAAAGCATGTTATTGCCCTGTTGCCGGGCTGGTTGCCGGGAGAATCCCTGTCCTGTCAGGCTTTTTCTGCCTTTGACAACCAAAACAACAGAAAAATAGAAGAAAAGGATAATCGTAAATCAACCGTCAGACCGGGTATGTTTCGAGGTTTTTGGAAGTCCGTTGCCGGACTTCGTTGCCGCCTCGCCCTGTCTGGCTATTTTTGCATGGAGGGTAAACTGCCTATGAAGGAAATCCCAATTTGGGAAAAGAGCAATCTGAGCTTGGAGGAGGCTGCGGCTTACTCCGGCATTGGTATCAACAAACTGCGCGAGATCACCAACGAGGACCGGTGCAAATTCGTCCTCTGGGTGGGAAACAAGCGCTTGATTAAACGCCGCCTGTTCGATCAGTTCATCGAGCAGGCGTATTCTATTTGAAATTTGTGGTGTAAATCGGAGCCTTGATATGATACAATAAGTGTGTCATATCAAGGCTCTTTCCATCACGGAAAGGAGTTTGACAATGTCCGAAAAGAGAAAAGACAACAAGGGACGCATCCTGCGGACAGGAGAGAGCCAGAGAAAAGACCTGATTTATCAATATCGGTATACAGACATTCGCGGCAAGCGGCAGACGGTGTATTCCTCCGATCTGAAAGAACTGCGGGAAAAAGAAAAGGAAATCCAGAAGCAGCTTGATGATGGCATTGATTATGCCGCAGGCAAAATTACCGTCATTCAACTGCTGGAACGCTACATCAGCATCAAGCAGGGCGTACGTTACAATACCAAGGTTGGCTATAACTTCGTGCTGAATCTGGTGAAGAAAGAAGATTTTGGCTACCGTTCCATCCGAGACATCAAGGTTTCGGACGCACAGAAATGGATCATGAAGCTGCACGAGGATGGAAAAGGGTACAGCACCCTTACCAGCGTACGGGGCGTTGTCAAACCGGCTTTCCAGATGGCGTACAACGAAGATGTGATCCGCCGGAATCCCTTTGACTTCAAATTGGTCGATGTGGTTTCCAACGATTCGCAGAAGCGCATTGCCATGACGGAGGAACAGCAGAAGCTTTGGATGGATTTCATCCGAACGGACAAGACCTACTGCAAGTATTATGACGAGTTTGTGGTGCTGCTGGGAACCGGAATGCGCGTCAGCGAGTTCTGCGGGCTGACCAAGGCTGACTTGGACTTTGCCGGGCGGAAAATCCGGGTAGATCACCAGCTCGTCCGGGAGCGCGGCGGCAAGTATTATGTGGAGAAAACCAAAACCGAGTGCGGCTGCCGCTACATTCCCATGACAGACGAGGTTTACCGGAGTCTGCAAAATATCCTCTCCCTTCGCAAGCGCGTGAAAACGGAGACGATCATCGACGGGTACAGCGGTTTTCTTCTGCTGGACAAGAACGACAGTCCGAAGGTTGCCCTGCACATCGAGAATGAAATGCGCTGGGCAATGAAGAAGTATCAAAAGCTGCACCTGGACAAGCCGCTGCCGCACATCACGCCTCATGTGTTCCGGCACACCTTCTGCACGAACATGGCGAACGCTGGTATGGACATCAAGACCTTGCAGTATGTCATGGGGCATTCCGATGTGGGCGTCACGCTGAATGTTTACACGCACGCGAGCTATGACCGCGCCGCCGAGCAGATGGCAAAGATCATTGATTTTAGAGGGTTTGCCGCACCGGAACCGCAGAGAAAATCAGGTTGAAGCAATCGCAGTCACTACACCAATTACTACACCATTTGCCCGAAAATCTGTGTAGAGTTACGGAAATCTGCGTAGGTTTCCGGCATGACAGCAAAAATGAGAAAAGCGCCAAAAGCCATGAAACATCAAGGCTTGGAGGTTTTTGAAGGGATATATAAGCAATGACAAAAATCTTATTCGTTTGCCATGGAAATATCTGCCGCAGCCCCATGGCCGAGTTTGTGATGAAGGGCTTGGTGAAGAAGGCGGGGCTGGCGTCACAATTCCATATCGGATCGGCGGCTACCAGCCGGGAGGAGATCGGCAACCCGGTCTATCTTCCGGCGCGGCGCAAACTGGCGGAACATGGGATTTTCTGCGACGGTCACACAGCACGGCAGCTCACCAATGCCGATTACGAGAAATGCGATCTCTTGATAGGGATGGACAGAGCCAACCTTCGAGATATGTACCGTATCTGCGGCGGCGATTTTGCTGGCAAGCTGCACCTCCTGATGGACTATACCGACCATCCCTGCGATGTAGCCGACCCGTGGTATACAGGCGATTTCGAGGCAACTTGGCAGGATGTGCTGGCGGGCTGCCAGAGGCTGCTGAAAGAATTAACTACGAGGAGGTGCGACGAAAATGGATAAGTTGGTCGTTCGTGGAACAGAAATCAATGTGCAGCGGGACCTCAAGCGAGATGATTTCCTCAGCTTGACAGACATTGCAAAAATCAAGGATAGTGATAATCCACGGTACATCATCCAAAACTGGCTTCGTAACAGAAACACCATCGAGTTCCTCGGTGTGTGGGAAACGCTCTACAATCCGAATTTTAACCGTGTCGAATTCGATGCGTTTAGAAGTCAGGCAGGGCTGAACAGCTTTGTGATGACGCCACAGAAATGGGTAGATGCGACTGGTGCCATCGGCATTGTTTCCAAGGCTGGCCGCTATGGCGGGACCTACGCACATAAGGAAATCGCGTTTGAGTTTGCCTCATGGATCTCTGTGGAGTTTAAGCTCTACTTAGTCAAGGAGTTTGAGCGCCTCAAGACCGAGGAGATGAAACAGCTCGGTTGGGACATCAAGCGCAACCTTGCCAAGATCAATTATCGGATTCATACCGATGCTATCAAAGAAAATCTGATCCCGCCTGAACTGTCTGCCCGTCAGATTTCCCTGGTCTATGCCAACGAAGCCGATGTTTTGAATATGGTGCCTGTCCAATCTGGAAAATCTGAATGCAGTGTTCATCAACGAAGGAATCCCGCAGGCGGAGCGTTTGGCAAAGCTCAACGCCATTGCCATCAGCCAGATGAAGGTGCTGACGGAGGATCACAGAATGCTGCAGTTCAACGAGGCGAAAGAAATAGAATCATAAAAATAAAAAATCCCGTGCAATAAATCGTCCTTTCCGTGCATTACACGGATGACAGGAGAAAAAAGCCCATGCTCAGTATGCTGATGACAACCGAATATGCGCCGCCTGAGGATCGGCACGAGCTGCAGCAGTTGCTGATCTGCATTGCCGGTGGTGAGCGTGAAGCTCTTGCGGAGCTGTATCAACGCACGCGCTCGGCGGTGTACGGCTTAGCGCTTTCCTACCTCAAAAACGCGCAGGACGCGCAGGATCTCACACAGGATGTCTATGTGCAGGTGTGGGACTGCGCAGCGCAGTACCGTTCCACCGGCTCGCCGATAGGGTGGCTTCTGACCGTATGCCGCAACCTCTGTCTGATGCGCCTGCGGCGCGAAGAACGCCATGCCGCGCTCAGCGAGGAGGAATGGAATGCCATTCCCGCGCAGGAGTGCGGTTTGGATGCCGACGAGCGCGCGCTGCTGCAAGGCGCGTTGGCAAGGCTCGCTGATGAGGAGCGGCGCATTGTGCTGCTTCACGCGGTCACGGGCATGAAGCACCGGGAGATCGCGGCGCTGCTGGAGCTGCCGCTTCCCACCGTCCTGTCGAAATATCACAGAGCATTGAAAAAGATGCGAATTTTTCTGGAAGGAGATGACGCCCGATGACCAATGAAAAAATGGAGCAGCGTCTGGCCGCGGCGGTCGAAAAGACCGCGCCAAACGATGCGAACGGCGTTCTCTCTCGCTGCGAAGAGCGGAAAGGAACGGTAATTCCCATGACAACAAAGAAAACGACGAAGAGAAGATGGACATCGCTCATTGCCGCCTGCCTTGCGGTGATGCTGCTCGGCGGAGGGCTGTTCTACCAGCGGGCAAACGCGGTGGCCTCCGTGGTGTCGCTGGACGTGAACCCGAGCATTGAGTTGAAGGTGAATCGAAGCGAAAAGGTGCTTGTCTGCACGCCGCTCAACGAGGACGCGAAGGCCATCCTTGCGGATATGGGCAACGGCGCGGATCTCAAGGGCGCGAAGCTCGATGTGGCGGTGAACGCCATCGTGGGCAGCCTTGTGCGAAACGGCTACCTCAATAGCATTTCCTCCGCCATCATGATCTCGGTGGAGGACAAGGATACCGCTCGCGCGGAAAAACTCCAGCGCGAGCTGACGAGCACCGTGGACGGTGTTTTGCAGACAAGCGAATCGAGGGCGTCCGTCCTGACGCAGACGCTGACGCAGGACGCGGTCCTGGAGCAGCAGGCGCGGGAAAACAGCATTTCGACCGGCAAGGCGGCGCTGGTGAACCGTGTGCTTGCACTGAACCCTGCCCTGAAGTTTGACGCGCTGGCAAAGCTCTCGGTCGAAGAGCTGAAAGATCTCGCCGAGGCGGGCGCACCCGCCATGCCCATCGGCAAGGATGCCGCCGCCTACGCTGCGGAGCAGTATGCCGGGACAACGGCGGTGGATTCCGTTACAGCGGAGGTCGATCCCGAACTCGACGAATCCCCTGCACACTACGAAGTAGAGCTGCAAACGGCATGGGGCGAGTTTGAATATCTGGTGGACGCCTATACCGGCAAGGTGCTCAGCGGGCAGAAAGATTTATTGGCTGCCGTTTCCGCATCGAATGAAACGACGAAGCCCTCTGGTCAAAAGCCCGCGCCGTCCGGAACGGTGCAGGATATCGGCTACGCCAAGGCAAAGTCCATCGCCCTGAACCATGCGGGCTTGAGTGAAAATCAGGCGTATGACATGGACATCGAGCTGGACGACGAGGACGGCACGCTCGTCTACGAAATCGAGTTCAAATCCGGCAATATGGAATATGACTACGAGATCGATGCGGCCTCCGGCACGATCCTCAAGCACGAAGCGGAGCTGGACGACTGATACGATTATCAAGGATTGATTTAGAAAGATATCCGAATGGAATCCGCCTGACAAAAGTTAGGATTTCAAACAGAAATGTTTGGAATCCTAACTTTTTATATTAAATTAGTCGCATTTTTGTGTTTTTCAAATCCCGGTTTTCTCTGAAAATCGCCCGAAATCTCCGTTTAGGGGAAAGGGTCTGCATTTTTTGCTCTGTTTTCCCTTTGATTTTCCCTTTACAGCAAATCGATCAAGGCCTGTGCTGCTTGGCACAGGCCTTGTTTGTTTTCTTCAGAATACCGCCGTCAGCAGCATGTAGTAGCCGCAGGCGATGAGGACGGTGAGCAGAAACAGCGGCAGGAGCTTTTTGACCGTGGCGAAAAATGTGACGCCGAAATAGTCTGAGATGATCGCCGTGCAGATGTGCGTGGGACTCAGCTGGCTCGAGGCGAAGCTGACGTTCATCAGCAGCGCCAGCAGAAATGCGCCGCCGTCAAGAATCATGGTGTAGGCCAGCGGGATAAAGGCCGCGGCCGCGGCGCTTGAGCCCGCGACCAGCGTGCCGAACGCGTACAGAATCACAAGCACCAGAAATGCCGCTGATGCTGCACGCCACGATAACGCCCGTAAACGTCGGCACCATAGCCTCGGGAATGTGGCGGAGGTACGTGGCGACCGCCGCCTTTTCATCGTTTTTGAGGTGGTCGCCCGCCATCGTGTCCACCATGCCGCCGCAGATCGTCACGGTGGCGGGGCCCTGCATCAGGCCGATGAACATGCAGGCAAGCGACGTGTTGCGCCTCGGGTCGCGCATCAGTCCATTCACCGCCCTCTGTGCATCCTCGAACCGATGGCGCAGGTCAAGCTCGTAGACGAGCACGGAGATCACATACATTGCAAGGTTCACCGACCAGACGTCCCAGCCCGTGAGCGTGTGCAGCGCCGTCTGCCCCGCCGTGGCGAGCGGCAGGCGGAACATCACGATCATCAGGAGTGAACCAAAAATCATCGCAAGATAAAGGGGCAGGCGTTTGTTGAGCAGGGCGAGGATCACCACAAAGATGATCAGAACTTTGATAAGTGCCATGGTGCTGACTTCCTCTCTCCATTTCCCGCGCAAAGCAAGAAAAAGGCCGGGCGGCCACTTTTAGGGTACCGTCCGGCCAAAATGCTATTGCGTAGTGCCTTAGTGCTTCTCTCAGGCCTTCTGCTCTCTCGGCAGCAGGTGGATAGCGTGCTTCGGGCAACTGGGCGCACAGATGGTGCAGCCCCAGCACTTGTCCGCATCGTAGTGCACCTTGCGGTTTTCATCCTTGTAGAACGCACCGAAGTTGCAAATCTTCGTGCACTTGCCGCAGTTGACGCACTCGTCCTCGTGCCAGTCGATCTTCCAGTTGGATTCGGGATAGACGAGACGGGAGCCGGCCTTATACCGTCCCTTCTACCGCCCGTACTACGTCGCGTTCTACGGCGAGATGAAGATGGGCAAAAAGGTGCGCTACATCGCCATCGAGGCCGACGGCTACAAGACCGACAGCTCCCTGTAAGAGAGCGAGCCCCACATTTCAAGAGGTACGATCCGATATGAACACTGTTACGCTTGGCGGCACCGCCACCATCAACGACCTCGTCAGTGTCGCGCGCTTTGGCGCGAAGGTCGCGTTTTCCAAAGAATATGAAGAGCGCGTCAACCACTGCCGCGCCCATGTCGACCGCTTCAGTCACGAGGGCAAGGCCATCTATGGTCTGACCACGGGCCTTGGTGACAACTGGAAGAAGTTCATCCCCGAAAAGGACCGCGAGACGATCCAGCGCAACAACATCTACGCCCACACCTGCGCCGTCGGCGAGCCCATCGCCGAGGAGTGCACGCGCGCGATGATGTTCGTCATGCTCTGCCACTTCGGCTCCGGCCACACGGGCATCCGTCTTGAAACGCTCGCGCTGATCCGCGACATGCTCAACGCGGGCATCAGCCCCGTCGTCCCCAGCCACGGCTCTGTCGGCTATCTGACGCTCGAGGGCCACATCGGCATGGTGATGATCGGCGAGGGCAAGGCCACCTATCAGGGCGAAACGCTTGACGGCGCAGAGGCGCTCAAGCGCGCGGGACTCAAGCCCGTCGTGCTTTCTTCCAAAGAAGGCCTTATCCTGCTCTCCGGCACCACGTCCGTCACCGCGTTCGCGTCGCTTGCGATCTATGACGCGCAGACGCTCAGCTTGACGGCAGACATTGCGGGTTCTTTCATGCTCGAGGTGCTCAAGGGTACGCTGATGGCTATGGACGAGCGCCTGATGGCCGTGCGCCCGCATCCCGACCAGATCAACACCGCGGCCAACATCCGCGCCATTTTGAAGGACAGCCCCATGCTTGAGCGCTACCGTGGCCACCGCGTGCAGGACGCGCTGTCCATCCGCTGCATGCCGCAGCTCCACGGCCCGGTCAAAAAGGCCGTCAAGGACGCGCAGGCGACGCTCGCTATCGAGCTCAACTCGTCCGTCGACAACCCGCTCATCTTCGATGAAGAGGACGGCGGCGCGGTCGCGCTGATGGGCTGCAACGCCGACGGCACCTATGCCGGCATGGCGTCCGACAACCTCTGCATCGCGATCACGGATCTGTGCAAAATGAGCAACAGCCGCATCGACCGCCTGCTCAACAGCTTGGTGAGCGAGCTGCCGGCGTTCCTCAATAAGAACGCCGACTTCAACAACGGTCTCATGATGATCCAGTACGCCTCCGCGGGTCTTCAGGGCGAGCTGCGTATCCTCGCGCACCCCGCCGTGGTCGACAATCTGACCACCTGCGCCAACCAGGAGGACTATGTCAACATGGGCTGCAACGCCGCCAAGAAGGCCTATGACTCGATGCACCTCGCCAAGTATATCCTCGCCGCCGAGCTCATCTGCGACGGTCAGGCGCTCGACTGCTATGACGATAAGCGCTGCGCCAAGGGCACGCAGGCTATCTACGACCTGCTCCGCAGCAAGGTTCCCGAGATGGACAACGACATGCCCCTCACGCCATATCTCGAGGCCGTCGCCCAGCAGATCATCGACCGCGCGTATATCCGAACCGTGGAAGCAAGCGTCGGCGCGCTGAAGTTCTAAAGGAGAATGCCATGATCGAGCACGAACACGTCCATGAGCACAGCCACGGGCACCCCCATGTGCACGGGCATGTCCATGACCCCGAGCAGACGAAAAAGATCAGCAACCGCCTTGCGCGCGCCATCGGGCACCTCGAATCCATCAAAAAGATGGTGGAGGACGACCGTGACTGCTCCGAGGTGCTGATCCAGCTCGCCGCGGTGGAGTCCGCCATCCGCTCGACCAGCCGCCAGATTTTGCGCAACCACATGGAGACCTGCGTCACCGCCGCCATCCAGCAAAATGACGAGGAGACGCTCTCCGAGCTTTACCGCGCGATCGACGAGCTTCTAAAATGACAAGTGAAAAAACGTCCGGCTGAATATCAGCCGGACGTTTTTTATTGGAATGTTCTTCCTTTTGCATAGCGGGCAAAAATGCGCGCAAACTAAGCGCGGCAAACGCCAAAACAATTTTTTGGGAGGACAAATCCATGACCGATCATACCAATAACGGCTGCTCCTGCACGCCCAACACCTCTATTCGCTGCGCCGTGACCAACTGCGCCAACCACTGTAAGGACGCCCAGTACTGCGGTCTGAACGCCATCCAGGTCGGTACGCACGAGGCCAACCCCACCATGGACCAGTGCACCGACTGCCAAAGCTTCAAGAAGCAGTAATTTTTGCAGCCGCCCCTCAGGCGGCCGCTACATAGCATCAAAAAGGCGGTGACAGCATGACGGAAAAGGGCAAATACCGCGTCTGCGGCGCGCTCGCAGGCACGGTGAACGGCTTATTCGGCGGGGGCGGCGGCATCCCGCTCGCGTTTTTGCTGCGCTCGTGGGCAAAGCTCTCCGACAAGACGGCGCTTGCGACCTGCGTGGCTGTCATCTTCCCGTTCTGCCTTGTGTCGGTACTCGTGTATGCGTTCCGCGGCGCGCTGCCGCTCGGAGAGGCGCTCCCCTACCTTGTCGGCGGGCTTGCAGGCGGATGGATCGGCGGCAGGCTCTTCAAGGACGTGCCGAACACATGGCTCAAGCGCATTTTCGCGCTGTTTCTGCTCTATGGCGCGGTGAGGTACCTTCTGTGACGGACTGGCTCTTTCCCGCGCTCTGCGGGCTTTTGACGGGAATCCTCTCGTCCTGGGGCGTCGGCGGCGGGACACTGCTTCTTTTATGCATGACGCTCTTTTTCGGCGTGGAGCAGCGCACAGCGCAGGCCATCAACCTGCTCTATTTTCTGCCAACCGCGGGCATCTCGCTCTTCGCGCATCGCAAAAACGGATATCTCGACAAAGCCGTCCTGTGCGCGGCCATCCCGGCCGGCACGCTCTGTGCGCTCGCCGCCGCGTTTTTGACGACAATGGTCGACAGCAGCGTCTTCCGCAAGCCGTTCGGGCTGTTCCTGCTCTACGCGGGGCTGTCGATCCTCTTTGAAAAGAAGAAAAACAGCAAAAAAGAAACGCCGTGACTTTCGTCATGGCGTTTTCGATTCTATTCAGATGCGCAGCGCCGTTTCCAGCGCGATATAGAGCTTGCCGAGGTCGTGGTTCGCGCCGCGAAGATTGGCGACATCGTAGCCGCTCTCCTCCAGCACGTCCCCCGCCTCGAGGAAGTTATAGAGCGATAAGCCGTAAAAACTGCACACTGCCTGCACACCGGCGAGCTCCATCTCCACGGCGAGACTGCCCTCGCTTCTTCGCTGCGCGACGAGGCCCGCGGTCTCGCGGATCATGGCGTCCGTCGTCCAAACCCGCCCCGTCACGTGCGGGACGCCCAGCTCGGTAAAGATGGCCGAGAGCTTCCGCGCGTTCTCGACCGTGATGTAGTCGGACGGCGCAGCGAAATAGTACGAGCAGCCCTCGCCGCGGTAACTCTCCGTCGGGACGATGAATTTGCCCCTCGTCGCCTCCCGATTCAAGCTCCCGCAGGAACCGAACATCACGAACTTCGACGCACCGACGATCCAGCTCGCCTCATAGCACTCCGATGCGGCAATCGCCGAGCCGATGCCCGAGAGGTAAAACGCGATGTCCTTTCCCTTGTAATTCATGCGGTAAATGGGGATATTCCCGTTGCACGCACCGATCAGGCCGATCTTTTCACTGGGAAAGGTGTCCAGCAGATGCTGATAGATCTTTTGCGAAAACAGGATCAGGCACGTTTCGACAAGGTGCTTTTGTTCGCCATAAAAGTCCCGCAGACTGATGACGGGTTCCGTCTTATCGTCAAAGCAGTCGGTGATCATCTTTTCAGCGCTGGTCCGTCAGTTTTTCGAGCGCGTCTTTTGCGGCCATCTGCTCGGCTTCCTTCTTGCTGCGGCCCGCGCCCTTGCCCACAGCGCCGCCGTTGAGCAGCACTTCAAAATAGAACGTCTTGTCATGGTCGGGGCCGCTCTCACCAAACAGGCGGTAGGAAAGCGTCTGGTTCGGCGTGCGCTGCACGAATTCCTGTAAAATGGTCTTATAGTCGCGGCGCTTTTCCTCGGCGACCTCCTCGCGCTCGGTATCGAGCAACACTCGGTGGATGAGCGCGCTGGCCGCGCTGATGCCGCCGTCAAGATACACCGCGGCAAACACCGCCTCGGTCGCGTCGGCCAGGATAGACGGACGCGTGCGGCCGCCGCAGCTCTCCTCGCCGTTGCCGAGCTTTAAGTATTTTCCAAGCTCCAGGCGCTGCGCGACCTCGTGCAGGCTGTCCTCGCACACGAGCAGCGCGCGGATGCGCGTCAGCTCCCCCTCCGGCGCGGTAGGATGCTTGGCAAACAGATACTCCGCCGTCACAAAGCCGAGCACGCTGTCACCCAGGAATTCCAGGCGCTCGTTGCTGAAAAAGTTTGCGCCGCGGTGCTCGTTGGCATACGAGCTGTGGCGCAGTGCCTCTTCGAGCAGCGCCGGATTTTTGAAATGATATTGCAGCTTTTCTTCCAAGGCCTGCATGGTTTTTCCTCCTGATAAAAGGACGCCCCGCGCAAAGCGGGGCGGCTTTTTTCTTCTTAACCGAGCTTCGTGCTCAGGTAGCGCACGCAGTCGCCCACCGTCTTGAGCGAGGTGAGCTCCTCCTCGGGGATCTCATCGAGCTCAAACTCTTCCTCCATGGCCATCACCAGTTCGACAAGATCCACGGAGTCGGCGCCAAGATCTTCCTCAAAAGAGCTGTCCATCGTGACCTCATCAGGGTCGAGCGCGAACTGCTCGACGATCAGCTTCTGCATCGTTTTGAAAATTTCTTCGGGGCTCATAAGTCTTATACTTCCTCTCACGGTTTTGGTTCTTCCAAATGATACGGCAAAGGCACTGTACTGTCAATACCCATTTTGCCGCTTTTTGGCATTCGCGTTATTCTGCCTTCTGTTCAATACGCATCTTGTCGATATTTTGCGCGATGTCGTCGATGATACCGCTGCGCGCGACCTCCATCGCCTGACGGACCGCATTGCAGATACCGACCTCACTCGCGCTGCCGTGCGCCTTGACGACCGGCTTCGAGATGCCGAGCAGCGCCGTACCGCCGACCTCGTTCGCGTCGAGCATTTTCTTGAAATCGCCGAGCTGTCCCTTGAGCAGCAGCGCCGCCAGCTTCGTGCCGGTGCTGTGCATCAGCATTTCCTTCAATTTGATGGAAAGAAGCTTGCCCGTGCCCTCGATGCTCTTGAGCATGATGTTGCCGCTGTAGCCGTCGGCGACGATGACGTCACACTCACCGAGCATCGCTTCCTTGGCCTCAATGTTGCCGGTGAAGTTGAGATGCCCCGCCTCGCCCGCTTCCTTGAGCTTCTGATACGTTTCGCGGCGCAGCGTGTCGCCCTTGCTCTCCTCCGCGCCGATGTTCAAAAGACCGATGCGCGGATTTTCGACGCCGAGCACTTTCTGCGCGTAGTAGCTGCCAAGATACGCAAATTGCAGCAGGTATTCGACCGTGCACTCGGCGTTCGCGCCGCAGTCGATGAGTACCGCCTTGCCCTTGGCCGTCGGGATGGTCGGCGCGAGCGCCGCGCGGCGCAGGCCGCGGATGCGCTTGACAACGAGCGTCGCGCCCGCAAGGAGCGCGCCCGTGCTGCCCGCGCTGACAAAGCCGTCCGCGTCGCCCGCGTGCAGCATATTGAGCCCCACGGTGAGGGACGAATCCTTCTTGTGCTTAAAGGCCGTCGCCGGATCGTCGCAGATCTCGACCACCTCGGTCGCGTTGGCGATCTCCATGCCCTTGGGGAGCTCCTTGCAGCCGCACTGCTGCAGGGCCTTCAAAATTTCTTCCGTTTTTCCGGTCAGGACGATGTCCACGCCGTACTTCTCCTGCGCCATCAGCGCGCCCTTGACGGGCGCGAGCGGGGCGAAATCGCCGCCCATGGCGTCGACGATGATCTTCACGGGGTCACTCTCCTTTCCTGTCACTCAGCACGTCCTCGCGCATCGCGTCGATCTTTTCAAGCGAGCGCGCGGCGAGCTGCGCATTTTTCACGCGCTTGCCGCCCTTGATGCGGTAGCCCAGCGGCGGCATGATACCAAAGTTCACGTTCATCGGCTGAAAGTCCGAGACCGTCGTATCGCTGATGTAAAGCCCCAGCGCCCCGATGGCCGTCTCGCGCGGGAAATCGACGGGCGGTTTGCCTTCGAGTCTTCTTGCCATCTCGATGCCCGCCAGAAAGCCCGAAGCCGCGGACTCGATATAGCCCTCCACGCCGGTCATCTGCCCGGCAAAGGCGATGCGGTCATCCGCGATCAGGCGATAGTAGCGGTCCAGCATCCCCGGCGAGCGGAGATAGGTGTTGCGGTGCATCACGCCGTAGCGCACAAACTCCGCATCATGCAGCGCGGGGATCATCGAAAACACGCGCTTCTGCTCGGGAAAGCGCAGATGCGTCTGGAAGCCGACAAGGTTATAGACGCTGCCCTGCGCGTTGTCGCGCCGCAGCTGGACGACGGCATAGGGCTCTTTCCCCGTCTTCGGGTCTCGCAGACCGCGCGGCTTGAGGGGGCCGTAGCAGAGCGTATCGTGTCCGCGGCGCGCCATGACCTCGACGGGCATGCAGCCCTCGAAGACGTTTTTATCCTCAAAGCCGTGTACGCTCGCTTCCTCGGCGGTCGTGAGCGCCTGCCAGAAGGCATCGTACTCCTCCTCCGTCATCGGGCAGTTGATGTAGTCCGCCGTCCCCTTGTCGTAGCGCGAGGCGAAAAACGCCGAATCCATGTCGACGCTCTCAAACGTCACGAGCGGCGCGGCGGCATCGAAAAAGTTCAGCGTGTGCCCGTCGCCGATCTTTTCGGCGATGGCGGCGGCGAGCGCGTCGCTCGTCAAGGGGCCAGAGGCGATGATGACGTTCCCCTCAGGGATGGCCGTCACCTCGCCGGGGACAACCGTGATATTGGGATGCGAACGGATCTTCTCTGTCACGAGCTTTGAAAAGCCGTAGCGGTCGACCGCCAGCGCGCCGCCCGCCTCCACGCGCGTCGCGTCCGCGCAGGCAAGGATCAGCGAATCGAGGCGGCGCAGCTCCTCTTTGAGAAGGCCGACCGCGTTTTCGATCTGGTCCGAGCGCAGCGAATTCGAGCAGCAAAGCTCGGCAAAATCCGCCGTGTGGTGCGCGGGGGTGGTCTTTTCGGGTTTCATTTCATGCAGCGTCACGCCGATGCCGCGCTGCGCGAGCTGCCAGGCAGCCTCGCAGCCGGCAAGGCCGGCGCCGATCACAGTTACTTGCATCAGTTCTCTTCTTTCTCTGCGGTCTTTTTGGCCGCGGACTTGGCGGTCGTCTTCTTAGCGGCCGCCTTTTTCGTGGTCGCGGTCTTCTTTGCCGCCGTCTTTTTTGCGGGCTTTTCTGCACCATCCTCGGCTGCGGCCTTCTTTGTCGTTTTCTTCGCTGCGGCGGTCTTCGTCGCGGTCTTCTTGGTGCTCGCCGCTTTTGTGCTCGTTTTCTTTGCGGTGGTGCTCTTCTTAGCCGTCGTCTTCCTGGCGGCGGTCTTCTTTGCCGCGGTCTCCGCCGCATCGGCGGCTTCGGCGCTCTCCGCGCCCTCTTCCGCGGTCTCGGTGGTCTTCTTTTTCACATAGCCGCGCTGGTCTTCCGGCACAAAGCGCGAACACGCGGGGTTGATGCAGTACGGGCGCTTAAAGCCCTTGCCCGCCTTTTTGAACATCGTCTGGCCGCACTCGGGGCAGTCGTCCTTCGTCGGCACATCCCAAGTCATGAAGTCGCACTTCTTCTCGGGATCGCTGCTGGTGGAGAATTCGCAGGCGTAGTACGTGTACTGCTTGTTCGTCTTCTTGCTCACGCCGGTGCGCTTCATCATGCGCCCGCCGCACTTGGGGCAGCGGCCCGGCATTTCGATGACAAGGGGCTTGGTGAACGTACACTCAGGGTAGCCCGGGCAGGCCAGAAAGCGGCCAAAGCGCCCGCTCTTGATGACCATGTTGCGGCCGCAGACGTCGCACTTCTCCTCGCTGACCTCATCGGGGACCTTGAGTCTCACGCCCTCAAGCGCCTTCTCGGCGTTTTCAAGGTCGCGCTCAAAGCCGCCGTAAAAGTCGCGGATGACGTCCTTCCACGCGGTCTTGCCCTCTTCGACGGTATCGAGCTTTTCCTCCATGCGGGCGGTGAACTTCATGTCCACGATGTCGGGGAAGCGCTCTTCCATCAGGCCCGTCACCACCTCGCCGAGCGGCGTGGGACGCAGGTATTTTCCGTCCTTGATGACGTATTCGCGGTCTAAGATCGTCGAGACCGTCGGCGCGTAGGTCGACGGGCGGCCGATGCCGTTCTGCTCCATCGCGCGGATGAGCGTCGCGTCCGTGTAGCGCGCGGGCGGCTGAGTGAAGTGCTGGAGCGGCGTATATGCCTCGAGCGTCAGGCCCTGCCCCTCGACAAGCGGCGGCAGCGTGCCCTCCTTTTCCTCCTTGCTGTCGTCATCGCGGGATTCCTCGTAAACGGCGGTGTAGCCGGAGAATTTCAAGTTGCTGGCGCTCGCGTGGAACTCGTGTCCGCCCGCCATGATCTGCGCGCTCACGCTGTCATACACGGCGTTCGCCATCTGGGAGGCCAAAAAGCGGCTCCAGATCAGGCGATACAAGCGGTACTGCTCGCCCGTCAGATCGGCCTTGATCTGCTCAGGCGTCAGGTTGACGTTCGAGGGGCGGATGGCCTCGTGCGCGTCCTGCGCGCCGGCCTTGGCCTTGTAGTGGCGGGCGGTCTTGGGATAGTAGCTCTGCCCGTAGCGTCCTAAAATAAACGTCTTCGCTGCGGCGATGGCCTCTTCGGAGATACGCAGCGAGTCGGTACGCATGTAGGTGATAAGACCCACCGTGCCCTCGCCCGTGATGTCCACGCCCTCATAGAGCTGCTGGGCGATGGCCATGGTGCGGCGCGGCGTCATGTTGAGCTTGCGCGAGGCCTCCTGCTGTAAGGTGGAAGTGGTGAACGGCAGCGACGGGGAGCGCTGCTTGTCCGTGCGCTTGATGTTCGTCACAGTAAAGGACTTGTCGCCGATGTCGGCAATGATGCCGTCCACCTGCTCGCCGGAGGCCGGCTCGACCTTTTTACCGTCCTTGCCGTAATAGTGCGCCTCAAAGGTCTTGTGCGTCGCCTCGTCGGTGAGGTCGGCGTCAAGTGTCCAGTATTCCTGCGCCTCGAAGGCCTGAATTTCCTTTTCGCGGTCGTCGACCATGCGCACAGCGACGGACTGCACGCGGCCCGCGGAGAGACCGCGGCGGACCTTCTTCCACAGAAGCGGGCTCAGCTGATAGCCCACGATGCGGTCGAGCACGCGGCGCGCCTGCTGCGCGTCGACCAGGTCCTGGTCGATGGCGCGCGGCTCCTTGATGCTCTCCGAGACGACCTTTTTCGTGATCTCGTTGAAGGTCACGCGCTTGGCCTTTTCATCGTCCAGATTCAAAAGCGCTTTTAAGTGCCACGAGATGGCTTCGCCCTCGCGGTCCGGGTCCGTTGCAAGATACACGGTGTCGCTGCTCTTGGCGGCCTTTTTGAGCTCGCTGATGAGCTCCTCTTTTCCGCGGATGGGCTGATAGACAGGCTCGAAGTCGTGCTCGATATCAACGCCCAGCTTGCTTTTCGGCAGGTCGCGCAAATGACCCATGCTGGCCTTGACCTCGTAGTCTTTGCCGAGATATTTTCCAATGGTTTTCGCCTTTGCCGGAGACTCGACGATCACCAGATGCTTTTTTGCCATGAATGTTATTCCTCCAGTAGTGTGACAGTCAAAGAAAAATGCTTGCCGCTGCCCTGCTCGACGTAGCCCTCAAGCTCCATCATCGTCAGCGCGGAAAGAACACGGCGCGTGGGGATCTGCGTCTTTTCGATCAGATCGTCCACCTGCAGCGCGCCGTCTTTGAGCGTGCGCAGAATGGCGATCTGGTCGTCGGTCAGCCCCGCGTCGTTGGTTTTCAAATTCAGTGTCGGCAGCGACAGTATTTCCTCCGCCGCGGCCTGCTTGGCGCGCGCTTGCTCCTCGCGCGCCTGATAGCCGAGCGTACGCGGAAGCTCCACGCGCTCGCCGAGTATTTTATGCGGATAGATGGCCTCGTACTCGCGCAGCACATCCCAGCTGTCGGTGATGAGGCCCGCCGCGCCGTCCGCGATCAAACGGTTGCAGCCGCGGCTGAGTGGCGCGTCGATCGGACCGGGAACGGCGAAAACATCGCGTCCCTGCTCAAGCGCGGTATTCGCCGTGATGAGCGCGCCGCTCTTTTCCGGCGCTTCGACCACGATGGTCGCGAGGCTCAAGCCGCTGATGATGCGGTTTCGCACGGGAAAATGCCACGCCTCGGCCGCCGTCCCGGGCGGATACTCGCTGATGAGCGCGCCCGAGGCCGCGATATCGCGGTACAGCCACGCATTCTCCGCCGGATAGACGACGTCGAGCCCGTTGCCGAGCACGGCAATGGTCTTTCCGCCCGCGCGCAGCGCGCCGCGGTGAGATGCGCTGTCCACGCCCGCCGCCGCGCCGGAGATCACGACCGCGCCCTGCTTGCACAGGCCGTAGGCGATCTTCTCCGCCGCTTCGATGCCGTAGGGCGAGGCCTTGCGCGTGCCGACCATGGCGACAGCGACCTCCTCGTCGATAACGGGGAGCTGGCCTTTGACATAAAGCAGGCACGGCGGCTCAAAGATATTGCGCAGGCGCATCGGATAGTCCGCGTCCTGCATCGTGAGAAGCCGCAGCCCCAGCCGCGAACACGCGCCGAGGATACGGTCGGCGTTTTCCAACGATTTTTCCGCGAGCAGTGCGATCTGCCGCGGCTCGATGCCCTCGACGAGGCGGTACTCGTCCTCGTCGGCATAGTAGACGTTCTCCGGCGTGCCGAAATAGTCGAGCAGCAGAAGCTTTGAGCGGTTTGTCAGTCCCTTGACCTCCGAGAGCCACACCCAGTATTTAAGGCCCGCCATGAAGAGCACCTCCTTGTTTGTTTCAGCGATACATCTCCCACAGAACGACCGTCGCCGCGATGGCCGCGTTGAGCGACTCGCAGCGCGGGCTCATGGGAATTTTGAGCGTTTTGGCGCACTCATCCAGCATTTGCTGCGACAGTCCGCGCCCCTCGCTGCCGATGGCGACAGCGGCTTTGGACAGGTTCGCGTCAGACAGCGGCACGGTGTCCTCACGCAGCGCCGTGCCGTAGAGCGGGACGCCGCTTTTACTGAGCAGCGCGAAAAGCTCCTCCGGCGTGACGCTGTACGCCTCGCGGCGGAAGATCGCGCCCATCGTGGCGCGCGCCGTCTTGGGATTGAAGAGGTCGGCGCAGGCGTTGACTAAGAACACGCCGTCGCACTCAAACGCGTCCGCCGTGCGCAGGATGGTCCCCACGTTCCCGGGGTCCTGCACGCCGTCCAGCACGAGATAGTGCTTACCCGCAAGCGTTTCGGGCAGCTTCGTCTCGGGAAGCGCGACTGTAAACAGTGCGCCCTGCGGCGTCTCCATCGGGCTCACCGAGCGCATCAGGTCTTCGCTCACGCGCACGGCGCGCACGGTATCGGGAAGCGCTGGAATCTCCACACCGTCAGAGAACACCACCGTTTGGACCGGCGCGCCCCACTTGAGCGCTTCGTCCAAGAGCTTTGTCCCGTCGCAGAGATATTCGCCGCTCTTTTTGCGGTAAGACCGGGAGGAAGCGAGCTTGCGCAGGTGCGTCATCAGCGGATTCTGCCGGCTCGTGATGGTTTCCACGTTCATTTTTCCTCTTCCCTCCCAGTTTCTTATTTAATATGTATCACACTATATTATCAACTGCCGCCCTTTGTCAAGCAAAAGAATCTTTTGCACCGTTTCACTTTTGCGCGGATCGGTGCGCCGCGGCTTTACAGCTCGCCCCCTTTTGTGGTACACTGAGCGTGAAATATCACGCAGCATGACTGCAAGGAGGTACCCCAAAATGGAATCTGCCAAATCGCGTTTTCTGCGCTATGTGACCTATTACACCACCTCGGATGAATTCACCGGCACCTCGCCCTCTACGGAGCGGCAGAAGGACCTCGGCCGCGCGCTGATGCAGGAGCTTGAAGCGCTGAAGCTCGAGGACGTCCACATGGACGACTGCGGCAACGTGCTCGCAACGCTCCCCGCGAGCGAGGGCGTGGACGCGCCCGTCATCGCGCTCATCGCGCACATGGACACCGCTCCCGACGCTTCGGGCGAAAACGTCAAGCCCCGCCTCGTGCGCTACGAGGGCGGCGAGCTGAAGCTCAACGGCACTGTCTCCCTCACCGAGGCGCTCTGCCCCGGCCTTGAAAGCCATGTGGGCGAAGAGCTCATCGTCACCGACGGCACGACGCTCCTCGGCGCAGACGACAAGGCCGGCGTCGCCGAGATCATGGCCGCGGTCGAGACGATGATTGAGAAAAACGTCAAACACGGCGAAGTGCGCGTCATCTTCACGACCGACGAGGAGATCGGCAACGGCGTGGACGGGCTCGACGTGCAGGAGCTCGGCTGTGACTACGGCTACACCGTGGACGGCGGCCCGCTCGGTGAGATCGAATTTGAAAACTTCAACGCCGCGTCCGCCGTTCTGACGGTGCATGGCGTCGGCGTCCACCCCGGCAGCGCCAAAAATGTCATGATCAACGCCGCGACCGCAGCGATGGCCTTCCACGCGATGCTGCCTGAGGACGAAGTGCCAGAGAAAACCGACGGCTACGAGGGCTTTTTCCACCTGACCGAGATGAGCGGCAGCGTGACCGAGGCGACGCTCCGCTATATCATCCGCGACCACGACCGCGAGCGCTTTGAAGAGAAAAAGGCGCTCTTCGCCGACTGCGCCGCGCGCCTCAACGAAATTTACGGCGACGGCACGGCCGAGGCCCAGATCAATGACAGCTACTACAACATGAAGGAGAAGATCCTCCCCCACTTCCACCTCATCGAGCGCGCGGAAAACGCCTTCCGCGCCAACGGCGTCGAGCCGCAGTGCGTACCCATCCGTGGCGGCACGGACGGCGCGCGCCTGTCCTGGGACGGGCTGCCCTGCCCCAACCTCTCCACCGGCGGCTACAATTACCACGGCGTGCGCGAGTGGATCCCCGCAGACAGCCTTGAGGCCATGACGAACGTGCTCGTCACGCTGACGGAGAGCTTTGCCGAATGAGGCAATCGTTATCGTAACAAAGAATTGGAGTGATTTTGTGATGAATCCTGTCGAAAAGCTCGCACTTTTGCGCGCGGAGATGAAAAAGCGCCACTTGGACGCCTACGTCGTCGTGACCGACGACTTCCACACCTCGGAATATGTCGGCGCGCACTTCAAGGCGCGCGAATTTCTCTCCGGCTTCACCGGCTCTGCCGGTACGCTCGTCGTGCTGCCGGACGCCGCCGCACTGTGGACGGATGGCCGCTACTTTTTGCAGGCCTCGCAGCAGTTAGAGGGCAGCGGTATTGAGCTCATGCGCATGGGCCAGCCCGGCGTGCCTGAGATCCCCGCGTTCCTGCGCGACCACGTTCCTGAAAACGGCTGGATCGGCTTCGACTCGCGCACGATCAGCAACGACTTCGCCCGTTCGATCGGCGAAAAGACGCGCGAGAAGCACATCCGCTTTGCGGGCGGCGAGGACCTTGTCGACCTTGTGTGGGCGGACCGCCCCGCGCTCTCGTGCGAGCCGGTGTGGGAGCTGGACGTAAAGTATGCAGGCCTGACGCGCAGGGAAAAGCTCGCAATGGTGCGCGGCAAGATGAAGGAGATGGGCGCAAGCGTGTTCGTCATCCCCTCTCTCGACGAGGTCGCGTGGCTGCTGAATCTGCGCGGCAACGACGTGCTCTTCACACCTGTGTTCCTCTCGTATCTGCTGCTTGAGCAGGACAAGGCCACGCTCTGCGTGCAGAGAGAGGCCGTGAGCGCAGAGATCGAAGCACATTTGAAATCTGACGGCGTAACGCTCGCCCCCTATGACGACATCTACCGCCTCGTCGCGGCGCTGCCCACGGGCACCCGCGTACTGCTCGACGGCGAGCGCGCCAACTACCGCATTCTGCAAAGCGTGCCGGAGAGCGCTGAAGTCCTCGACCGCACGAGCCCCATTCAGCTGATGAAAGCGGTGAAGACGCCCGCGGAGCAGGAGAACGAGCGCCTTGCCCACATCAAGGACGGCGTGGCCGTCACGCGCTTCATCTACTGGCTCAAGCACACGATCGGCAAAGAGCCGATCACCGAGCTCAGCGCGTCGAAAAAGCTCGAATCTCTTCGCGCCGAGAGTGAGCACTATCTTGAGCAGAGCTTCGACCCCATCCTCGCCTACGGCGCGCACGGCGCGATCGTCCACTACGAGCCGACCGAGGAGACCGACATTCCCATGGAGCCGCGCGGCCTCTGCCTCGCCGACACGGGCGCGCAGTATTTGGAGGGCACGACCGACATCACCCGCACCATCGCGCTGGGGCCGCTCACGGACGAGGAAAAGCGCATCTACACGCTTGTCCTGCGCGGACACATACAGCTGGGCGCGGCCAAGTTCCTGCACGGCTGCATGGGCGAAAACCTTGACATGCTGGCCCGCACGCCGCTGTGGGAAGCGGGCCTCGACTTCAACCACGGCACGGGCCACGGCGTGGGCTTCGTCCTCGGCGTGCATGAGGGCCCTGAGCGCGTACACTGGGATGTGAAGCGCCAGAAGCGCCACTGCGTCATTGAAGAGGGCATGATCTTCTCGAACGAGCCGGGCATTTACCTTGCCGGCAAGTTCGGCGTGCGCATTGAGAACCTCGTCGTTGTATGCGAGGCTGAGGTCAATGAGTACGGCCGCTTCCTTGCGCTCGAACCGCTAACGCTCGTGCCGTATGACCGCGATGCGATCGATCTGTCGCTGCTCTCGTCGCGCGATGTGGAGCTTTTGAATGCTTATCACGCTAAGGTCTTTGCGGCGATCTCGCCGTATCTGAGTGGGGATGAGCTGGAGTGGCTCAAGGCGGCCACTGAGCCAGTGCAGTTCTGCTGAACATCATAAAAGGCAGCGCGATAGCGCGCTTCTATCCCTGCACCGTGCAGGGGCACGGAAAAAGGGGGCCATTCTCTCACGTGAGAGAATGGCCCCCTTATCCCGTGCAGCGCCTACGGCGCTGCTTCCCCGTGCCTTTGGCACAAAAAAGAGCTCCCTCTGCCGAGAGAACTCTTTTTCGTTATTTTTTAATACAGCTTTGCGCCGGCCGGAATGTGAGGATCCACCATCAGCAAATGCAACTTTTCTTCGCCGTTTTCGTGATGCACGGCGGAGATGAGCATACCGCAGGAGTCAATGCCCATCATCTTGCGCGGGGGCAGGTTGACGATGGCGATAGCGGTCTTGCCGACGAGCTCCTCGGGCTCGTAATACTCGTGGATGCCGGAGAGGATGATGCGATCCTCGCCTGTGCCGTCGTCGAGCACAAACTGCAGCAGCTTCTTGGACTTCTTCACCGCCTCGCACGCCTTGATCTTGACGGCGCGGAAGTCAGACTTGGAGAAGGTGTCAAAGTCGACCTGGTCAGCGAACAGCGGCTCGATCTCGACCTTGGAGAAGTCGATGACCTCCTCCTTCTTCACTTCGGCGGGAGCGGCTTCCGCCTTGTCGGCCTTCTTGGGCATGTCCAGCGGCTTCATCGTCGGGATTTTCGTGACCAGCCTTAGATAAGCTCCGCTTAGCGTCTATAAGTCCCGACCAGCATCTACTCATTTGAAGCTGGGGTAAGCTCAGTTACGCCTAATTCAGATAGCGGAAAATCTAATGGCGTAAGCCGTGGAGTAAGCTGGCGTAAGGTGGCTTCATTTTTTTGAAAACGAGCCGTGTGCTATACTGAAACTTACGACTAAAACAGTATAACACACAGCTTAACGAAACTCAATATTTTCCGTTCAGTTTACAAGCATTTCGATATTTCCATTCTAAAAATCTCTCTCGAAGCACTTGAACATCTTTCTCGGAATCCGTATGGAGGTAAATATGATTGCGGATAAACAGCGTTTTGATTTCCGCTGCCATTTGCAAAGTATCCGCAGTTCTTTTAATAAGGTAGTAACCCAGCCGGTTACTTTGACAAATGTGGGCTTTCACGCTTTGCTCTCTTTTCTCCGTCACGGTTGCTCCGGCAATATCGACCGCACAATGTAATTCAGGGAGGTATGCAACAAGTCGCATTCCAAGCTCCGAGTCGCTATTGCTTTTGACCGTAATGCCGTTCTGTGCTCCATACATCATTATCAGCATCTGCGGGAGAGCCTGTTGAAACTCCGCTTCACATTGAGGGCAACCCTTTTGCTCAATAGTTCTATCTGTGATTTTGGCACGGTAAGAGTGTCCTGCTCCACATTTCCACCAAACGACCTTCATCGAGTTTCTCGATACATTGCTCGGTGTCCACTTGGAGTTCTTTTCATAGTCCCATTCAGAAAGCAAGTAAGGATCAGTTGTCCCAAGGTCATTATAGCCTTGCAGAACGGCTCTCTCAGCACAAACAGGACACATACCGCCTTTGACCCGTGCTTTGACGACGGCTTTCCATTCATATCCGCAGGTATTGCATTTCCACCAAACATTCTTAGTTGACTTCTCATTGACCGCATCGGGAGTCAACGACAGATTCTTTTCCGACCACTCTGCGGCAAGGGAAGGGTACTTTGTTTTTAAGTCATTAAAGCCTTTGAGTAGCTTTATCCCACTACAATAGGGACACTGACTTCCTCCTGCACGGGTTGAAATCAATGTGTTCCATTCGTGACCCAAGTGACATTTCCACCAAACTTTAATATTCTTGAAAGCCGTAACCTGATCCGGCGTCAGCGGAAGATTGCGCTCTGACCACTCCGCAGCGATTTCAGGAAAACGGCTTGCCAAGTCGTTGAAGCCCGGTAGCACAAAGTTGTGTGAGCAGTAGGGACACCCCGTACCGTTCACCGTCCGGCTTTTCACGGATGCCGTCCATTCGTGTCCGAGCTTGCACTGCCATATTACCTTCCTGTGCGTAGCCGCTGTAATCATCGACGGTCTTAGCGGCTCATTCTTGGGCGACCATTCCTTCGCAAGCTCAGGGACCTTACTTTCAAAGTCGTTATAACCTCGAAGCACCCTCGCTCCCGAACATATTGGACATTGCTCGCCTGCGGAGCGAGCTTTAATGCTTGTCTGCCATTCGTGACCGCAAGCCCCTTTCCACCACACAATTTTATTAGACCCAAAGGTCACTGTATCGGGAGTCAACGGTGAGTTCTTTTCTGACCACTCTGATACAAGATGCGGTCGCATCTTGCTTAAACTATTCTCCATATCTGAACGCTCCATTTCTCATTACTGCTTATAGTATAATTTCCATCCTCAGTTTTGAGAAATGTGCGAAAAAGGGAAAGCACTCTGCGAATTACTCACAGAGTGCTTTCCCTTCAAGTTTCCAGCTTGGTTGTCATATAGTCGTCAAAGGCGGTGATCTCTTTCTTTTTCAGAGCGTCGGTCACATCAACATAGATATTCATCGTCGTCGATACATCAGCGTGTCCCAAGATGCTCTGAATGAATTTGAGGTTTGCTCCCGACTCACATAGCCTTGTTGCGAATGTGTGCCGGAGAATGTGACAACTGAACTGTGGCAGAAGAACCGGATCAGAGTCTACTCCATATTTTTCGAGGATTTCATCATTACAATCTCGCATCATACGGCGGAGTGCTTTGTTGAGGTTTCCCTGATTTTGAACATCCCCGTAACGGTTGACAAAAATAAAGTCGTCATAACCGTCCACTCGGCTCTTACTGCTGATTTCAGCCTGAGATTGAAACTCTCGCTCCATTAAGAAGGCTTGTTTCACCCCCTCGGTCATCGGGATTTCTCGTTCACCGGCTTTTGTCTTGGGCGTGTTGATGGAAAAGTAGCAGCCCTTTTCGTCACGGTGATTATAATAGACAAGCGTGTGGTTGACTCGGATAATGCCCTTTTTCAAGTCAATGTCGCTCCAGCGAAGCCCGGTGATCTCACCGACTCGCATCCCCGTGTTTGCCATAACATAGAACACTGGATACCAGTGGGTGTCCTTGGGATGGCTGAGCATATAGTCAAAGAACAACTTCTGCTGAGCCACGGTCAATGCCTCTTTCTTCTCACGCTCAAAGCCGTGGGAGAGCTTCAGTTCTTTGAGCATATTGTCTGTTGGGTTCTGTCGAATCATTCCATCATCGACTGCCACCTGAAAGACTTGGTGGAGTACATTATGGACATTATCTATCGTGGCAATCTTCAGAACTTTGCCGTCAGCAAGGGAGTTGTAGAACTTCCGCACATCAGACTTTTTTACTTGGACAAGTCGGTTCTTTCCGAAAGACGGTTTTACAAACAGCTCATACATATAAATATAATTCTTGAATGTGCTGTCCTTGATTCCCCTTTTGAGCTGACACCAAAGATTGAACATCTCATTTACGGTGATGCTTTTGACATCCGACCGTATTCCGTCGTGCTTGTCCACGATGATCTGTTCTTCCTGCTCTCTCAGCTTTTCCAGCGTCGGAGCATAAATAGAATGCCTTTTTCCGTCAGGCGTTGACCAACGGTACGCATAAGTGCCGTTGGGACGCTGGGTTTCTCCTGTTTTAAGCCGGGTACGGTTGCTGTCGAACCTTACGCCGACCTGTTTCTTTTTAGTCATAGTAACCTCCTGTTTTAGATTGAGAAGCTCTTAATCAGGAACTCCTCTAATTGCTTGCGCTTTAGAAGCCTTTTTGTACCGACCCATAGAACAAAGTCACACGACTCACGATTCGACAGCTCACGAAGTTTATCCGTTCCGATACCAGTGTAAGCGGCGGCTTCTTCTAAAGTCAGGTTCATTCTTTCCCAAAGGGGAACTCGGTTATCTTTTTCCTGCTTGGTCATATCGGTTTCCTCCTTCATTTTCGTTTGGCTTTAGGATAGCGATAACCACCGTTTGGGACAACGATGCGATTTTGCGAATCGCATCGTTGATTGTTAGATTGAATAGGCTCTTTCCAAAAACTCATCGAGCTTTTTCCTTTTGATGAGCCGCTTTGTGCCGTTCCACAAGACAAACTCGCAATCCTCTCTGTCGGACAACTCTCTTAGCTTATCTGCGCCAATCCCTGAGTAGGCTGCCGCTTCATAAACGGTGAGGTTTGCTTTTTCCCAAAGAGGAACGGCATAGTCTTTACTGGGCTTTCCCATTCGTGCCGCCCCCCTTATGCTTCATAGCCTTGCGTAACTCCGAAAGGTTTGAGTAACGATATTCTCGACTATTGTACTCATCGGATTTATAGAAAGCAGCGGTGACTCCATCAAAAATCCGAAGTAAAGCATCCTCATTCAGATCTTCGGTTGCGAGGATTTCCCTTACGGTCACTCCACTTAAAGGCTGGTGTTTCTTTTTCCATTCCCGATATGAGAAATACTGGTCGATCTCGTCGTTATAAATACCTTCGTCAATCCGTCTGTCCGGCTGGAGAATATGGTAAATACAAAGAAGCATTTCTTCAGCCCTGTTATTATTGATGCGGCTAATGTTCAGCAGGTCGAATACACGCAAATCAACGACATCCTTGACCTGCCGAAAACCGACATCAACAAACGGGTTTGCGACCTTATACTCATCTACCTTTCTCCATTTTGGGGAGTCGAATTTGACCATCATTACCTGTTTCATTATCTATGCTCCTATCTGTTTGCGTTTTTTGCTCTCTACTAACCAACTGGGAAAATTTTTTCGATTTGAACGAAAAAACTTTTAGAAACGGAGCATATTTTTTAGACGCTTCAGAATAGCAGCTTTCTGACAGTGGATCGTGCTTTGTGTTTTTCCGACTTTTTTGGCATATTCTCTCTCCGTCATAGGAAAATCTGATATGATTAAGCTCTCTATCAAATCTCTTTCTTCGGGGAATAGTGCAGCGAGTGTTTCTTGGATATGTGCTTTTTGAAAGCGGCGCAGGACTTCCTCAACAACATCGGATTGATTATCTGCCAGCAATTCCTCGCCGGACATTTCATCCTCTGTGGTTATCTGTGTATTATAGGAAAACACCGTCATCCCGGACTGTTTCTCGATTGATGCAAGATAATCGTGTCTATCTTTCTCGGATCGCCACTGTTTTGCGGTTTCAGCTCCACATTCAGCGATGATAATCACATCGTCCACAGAGCAGGCATCTAACTGCCCAAAGCACGCTTTTCGTTTCTGCCCCTCCGGGGTCTTAACGAAGTTCATAAACTCGAAGCTGTTCATTACGATCCAGTTATTGCCGTCAGCGGGCTGTTCGGGGTTCTTTTTGACAAGGTATATTTTTCTCATTACCGTAATCTCCTTTGAATTTTGAATTTGGTTTTCGGGTTCAAAATTCGGAGATCACGGATATTCAGCGATATAGCAGAGCCACTTGTTCAGCATCAAAAAAGGCTTCCTTTCAGAGTTTTCTCTGCCGGAAGCCCTTGGTCGGTTGTTCTTGCCGAAAAAAAGAAGCCACCGGCAAGACAGGGTAAGCCTATGGCTTACTGTCTTGTCGGTGGCCTCTCATATCTGCATAGCAAGTTTGGTTTAACCAACCGAAGTGTTCAAAGCAAGTGACCTGGAGATGGAATTACGCAGTCTGTTTCACCTCAACCATTCCGTCGTTTTGCCGTATTCAGTTTTTAGCCGATCAATAATATCGGATTTGCCCTTCCGGGGCATAAAGGTCAATCTTGTCGTGTCGGCGTCCTTTTTGGACTCGAACCGCTACGGTTCCGCACCGTTTGCACTCATACTTGATTTTCCCCTCATCATTTCTATATCCGTAGAGCAATGCTCCGCAGTTAGAGCAATACATCGGTATAGGTGTCCAATTATCTTTTGTCACGCACATCACCTCATTAAGTTCCTTGACGCTTTCAGGGCTGATGAATGGTGGCATCCTTAGAGAACTGCTCTTTTCTTGCCTTCTACAAACCACTTTCCGTTTTCTTCATCGAAAAGGAAGGTTTCCGTACCGCATATCATCACCGTGTAACGAAGCCCTGTTCCACCGACCTTGGTCGATGCCGCACGACAGCAGTGCCTTACACGGTCGATCTCGTAGACCTCACCATCTTCAAATTTGATTTTTCGGGGTCGAGCCGTTCCATCCGTCTTATGGGTAACATCGACTTCCACATATACCTTGCGCCGTTCTTCTTCCATCCTTACACCTCATAATTCTTCATACTGGCAACCAGCCTACCAAAATGGCGATAGCCATCCAATGGCTTGTCAGAAACTTTGAACTTAGGACGATCATCGCCGGAATTGTTCAGATAGCAGGAAAGGCGTCCGTCCTTGAAGTCCTTGCTGACATCAAAGATAAGAAACATTCCCTCATAAATACCGTAGTGGGTGAAATGGTTCCCTCCATCTGCACGGAAAATAATCAGATCATTGCTGCACCCCTGCAACAAACAGGACGGCATCGAAACATAGGTTTCGATCTCATCAGGCACAACAATTTCATCAATCTTGTTACTGCTTGTACTAATCATACTGACCTCCTTAACAAAGCACCCCGGTCGGCATAGTAATCTCAGGCTTTTCACTCGGCATCCGGAGATTTTGAAAAAGGATGCCGTTGCGGATGCTGTTCTTGCCGAACCGCTGGCGAATGGTTTCAATGCACTGGTCGAGCCTTTCTGCTTTCTCAATCTTTCCGATGTTCATAAACAAATCGACTTGTCGGGGCGTGTCCTGTGGCACCAAGTTGATTGCCTGAATCGTGACTGAGCGAATCGGGTTCCTCCAGTCGTATCTTTTTTCAAAGAGGGCAAAAGCCGCTTTTGCGATCAGCATTGGGGATTGTGTAGGCATATCCAATGCCGTTTGCCATTGCTTTGAAAAAAGTGTGTTGTCCCGTATGTGTATGGCGACTCCATCCGCACACTTTTTGTGGACACGGAGTTTATGTCCGATGTCCTGCGTCAATTCGAGAAAGACGGGCCACACCTGCTCGTCGTTCTCTAAATCTTCGATGGTAGTAATTCCGTGTCCCACGCTCTTAACCGGAGAAACAAAGTCGGCGTTCATAACACGGGATCGGTCATTACCGTTTGCATACTGCCAAAGGGCAATTCCGTTTTTACCGAGCCGTCGGTTCAGAAAGTCAGGATCGGTCTTAGCCAAATCGCCAATGGTTCTAATGCAATAGCTATCTAATACACGCTGCGTTGCCCGTCCCACACCGAGCAAGTCCGCTGCGGGGAGTCCCCATATTTTTTCTCGGAAAGTGTCTTTCGGTATGACCGTCACAGCATCCGGCTTTTTCATATCCGAACCGAGCTTGGCAAATATCTTATTGAAAGACACACCGACTGAGATGGTCAACCCCAGCTCAAACTTGATCGTTTCTCTTATGGCATTTGCCACCTTTTCAGGGGAACCAAAGGTGTAGTCTGTTCCGCTGATGTCAAGCCAGCACTCATCCATTCCATACGGCTCAACTTGATCTGTGTAGCGCTGGTAGACATTTCTTGCAAGTTTAGAGTATTTGATGTACTCCTCAAAGTGCGGAGGTACAACAATGAGGTTTCTGCACTTCTGTTTCGCTTGCCATACAGCATCGCCGGTTTTTATCCCAAAGGCTTTTGCGGCGTAGTTTTTGGCGAGAACAATACCGTGTCGTTCTTCCACCGAACCACAGACTGCGACAGGATACTTCTTCAAAACCGGGTCGAGCATACATTCAACCGACGCATAAAAGTTGTTCATATCGCAATGCAGTATTGATCTGCTCAACTAAATCACCTTATTTCTTGGAAATTCTGCGAAACCTCTTGACAAACCAAAGTGTCGTGTTGTATCATATGAACACGACAGAAGTGTCGTTGTTGTGATTCAGATTATAGCACGACACCAATGTCGTGTCAATAAGAAGTGGCGAAAAAAGTGTCGTGCTGCTAAAAATAGAAATCTTATGGAGGGAATTGATAATGAAGTTCAGCGACAGATTAAAAGGGCTGAGAGAAAAAAATGATATGACGCAGGAGCAGCTTGCAAAGGTTTCCGGTGTTTCCCCCCGTACCATACAGAGATACGAATGCGGAACCTCTCGTCCTCGCTTGGATGCAGCGGAGAAACTGGCAAAGGCACTTAATATTTCCGTGGATCAGCTTCTCGGTACGGATGGTATGCTCGTTGCTCAGGCTGCGGAGCAGTACGGCACACGAGGTGCCAAACAAGCGCAACAGCTCACAGATGAAGTAACCGGTTTGTTTACCGGCGGCGAATTGGCACAGGATGATATGGATGTTATGATGCAAGCCATTATGGATGCCTATTGGCTTGCGAAAGAGAAAAACAAAAAGTACACCCCAAAGAAGTACCGTTCTAAGGGCAAGCAGGATTGAGTCCCGTTTATGGGACACATTGTGTGTTAGAATGGAAACAGGAATAAACTGAAAAGGGGTGAAGCCGATGTATGTAAGCACTTCGGAAATCGTACAAAAAGCAAACTCCATCGTTGCTCAATGCGGAACCCGTGATCCTCTCAGAATAGCAAGGGACTTAGGAATCGAGGTAATGTATTATCCTTTCAATGAACAGCGTGGAGCATATAAAGTCTTGATGCGTAATCGCTTCATCTTTATAAAAAATGATCTGCATCCGGTTATGGAGAACATCGTGCTACTTCACGAATTAGGGCACGATGCTTTACACCGGGAGGAAGCCACGAAAGTCGGGGGCTTCAAAGAGTTTGAGATCTTCAATATGCGGGACAACCGTATGGAGTACGAAGCCAATCTCTTTGCCGCACAGATTTCCCTATCGGATGAGGACTTCCTTGAACTTGCAGAAAGAGGATACGACACGCAACAGATCGCACGGACATTGAACTCAGATATTAACCTTGTCGCTCTAAAAGCCGATACGCTGATCTCTCAAGGCTACCGTTTGCGCCAACAGGAACACTGTAACGATTTTCTAAGATACGACAAATAACTAAGATGCCACCCTT
>OFMT01000520.1_pt1 | contig 34856 bp, 37 predicted proteins | sample 1541891 | NCBI WGS metagenome assembly OFMT01 (sample SAMN04209230, study PRJEB22552) | human gut metagenome | biome: gut; material: feces | host: Homo sapiens | place: USA: Oklahoma | reverse complement strand
ACTGAATTTCAATTATTTCAAAGACCGATTAGCCAACTTTTATTGGACAGTAGTGTTAGAAGATAATGAAAAAGAGCGCTATCAAGTATTAAAAGGTGATTTATTGATATGTGAAGGAGGTGATGTTGGACGTTCCGCAATTTGGAATAGCAATGAGCCAATATACTTCCAGAATGCTCTTCATCGTGTTCGTTTCTTTGGTAATATTGTTGCAGATTTTTACCTCTATCTTTTTTGGTGTTATAAAAACTACAATTGGATTGATGATATATGCAATGGTGTAACAATAAAGCACTTAACACAAGATAAAATTAACGCGCTTCACCTTCCTCTTCCACCAGTTGCCGAACAACAACGTATTGTGATAGAAGTCAAAAAGTGGTTTGTTTTAATTGATCAAATAGAACAGATTGAAAATAATCTACAATCAACTATCAAACAAACAAAATCCAAAATCCTCGACCTCGCCATTCACGGCAAACTTGTGCCCCAAGATCCAACGGACGAGCCTGCAAGTGAACTGCTCAAGCGCATAAATCCTAAGGCAGAAATCACTTGTGATAACGGGCATTATCAGAAGTTGCCCGAAGGATGGTGTAAATGTTCTTTCGACGATATTTTCAATATAACAATGGGGCAATCCCCTAATGGCTGTAGTATCAATCATCAACAAGGAATCGAATTTCATCAAGGGAAAATATTATTTGGAGAAAAATATCTCAAGCGATCTGATATGTTTACGGATGCACCAACAAAATTAGCAACGCCTAATTCTCTGCTATTGTGTGTTCGTGCTCCTGTTGGCGTTGTGAACATAACTCAACGAGAGATATGTATAGGACGTGGATTATGTAGTTTAAAGCCTAATGCTGCAATAAATTTAGACTATGCATACCATGCCTTAACTACTTATCAATCTGATTTTGATTCAAAGAGCACGGGGTCAACATTTAAAGCGATTTCTGGAAGTATTATTAGAAATGAAGTCTTTGCTTTACCTCCCCTGCAAGAGCAATACCGTATCGTTACCAAAATCGAAGAAATATTTGCTCAACTTGATGCAATAGAAGCATCATTGTAGTTGATAGATTTAGCCACCGTAAGTTAATACTTACGGTGGCTAAACCATACGTGCGATCACCAGACAACTACCTTGTCAACAATTTTCTGCTGTTCGCTTGCTGTGCGTCGCAGATAAATGCGAGTGGTTTCAAGGCGTTCATGTCCCATGAGGTCAGCAAGAAGGGCGATGTCGTTAAACCGCTCGAGGAAGTTCTTGGCAAACCGATGACGGAAAGAATGTGGATATACAACATCCCTGTTCATTCCATATTTTTCAGCAAAGTGTTTGAGTTGGTGGGCTATGCCTCGTGTGGTGATGCGATTCCCGAAGCGGTTGAGGAATATATAACCCGATGAGATTTTTTCTTCTTCGAGCCATTTGATCGCTTCTGTCCGCAGGTTCTTGGGGATATACAATCGGCGTATCTTGCCACCTTTGCTATAAAGGTCGAGATAGCCAACTTTAACGTGCTCCACCTTGATATGGAGTAGTTCGCTTACACGAGCACCAGTAGCAGCCATGAACCACACGACAAAATACCATGTGTCGTGTCCGTCGCTCTTCAGTTTTCGTTTGAAGAACTTATAGTCTGCATCACTAATCACATTTTCCAAAAAGTTCTTCTGCTGAACTTTCACAAACTTCACCTTTAGCTTCTCCTGTTTAGTAAACTCCAGATACTTGTTGATTGCTTGCAACCGTAAGTTTACAGTCTGCGGCTTGAAGTTCTCTACCAAATACCCCTTGTACGCCAAAAGGTTTCGTTTGCTCACCACCTTGTAGTGCTCCATAAAATACTTCACCGTCCATTCATAAGAACGTATGGTGTTCTTGGTCAAGTTCCCCTTGACCAAATACTCATTGAATTGTGTTACCATATTGCATTTGTTTAAAAATAAAACATATAACAATATAGGAACGTAACGGGCATTATCAGAAGTTGCCCGAAGGATGGGTGATTACACCCATGCAAATACTATGTGCTTTGGTAGATGGAGAGAAGCAAAATGGCATCGAAAGAATAAATCTTGATGTAAAGTTTCTGCGTGGAGAACGAGAAGCTAAAGTATTAACGTCAGGCAAATATACAGCTGCAAACACTTTACTGATTTTAGTGGATGGTGAAAACTCTGGAGAAGTTTTTCGTGCGCCAGTAGATGGCTATCAAGGTAGCACGTTCAAGCAACTTTCCATTCATGAAGAAATGTACACCGACTATGTTTTACAAGTAATAAACCTGCATCGAAAGACGCTAAGAGAGAATAAGGTCGGTTCGGCCATTCCACACCTGAACAAAAAGTTATTCAAGGCTATCAATGTGCCTATTCCTCCATACGAAGAACAAAAAAGGATTGTAAATGCTGTAAGCAAAACATTCACAATCCTTGATACGATAGCTGAGAACTTATAGATTCTCCGTTATTGTGCCCAATCTATTTAATAACAGTCTGACCTTTTTAATTATACGGTCTTGTTCATTTTTTGGAGGTATCGGAATTTCAATCTTTGAATATTCGGAAATCCAATAACGTTTATGGGTGTCACCGATTAATCGTGTGATACTCATAAACATTGCTATATATTCTATATTTATATCCTCTTTTACTTGCAAAATTTTCATTGCAGACGATTTTACTTTGAAAGGAAAATCGACAAGTTTTGAATCCGTAGTAAAGTCGTCAAAGATAATACACGGCAGCTTCTCATAGATGCCGTTTGTTTCATTCGTATGCCCAATTATAAATGATTTACCAGCTGTTAAAACAGGAGTTGTATATGTATCATCATAATCTGTTGATTTTACGATATAAGGGGTCGGCTGCTCATAACTAACGATGTTATCAAGCTGACATATAGCCCATCCTTCTGGTAACTTCTGATAATGCCCGTTATCAGAAGTAATCTCTGCCTTGGGATTGATGCGCTTGAGCAGTTCGCTGGCAGGTTCGTCCGTAGGGTCTTGGGGTACGAGTTTGCCGTGAATGGCGAGGTCGAGGACCTTATTTTTTACCTGTTTAATTGTATGTGTTAAGTTGTCTCTATCATCATCTATTTTGTATATCTGTCTACTCCATCTTTCGATTTCATCTGCAATTCTTTTCTGTTCTTTATAAGGAGGTAGAGGTATATTTAAGTTATCAAGTACACCTATATACAGTTCTTTTTGATTGGTACTACCAGCAAGATTATCTTCAAGATATTGTTGGACAAAGTTTGAAGAAATATATGCATAGATAAATTCCGATAGAATTTCATCGTGGGTCCTTACAACTGAAACGTGAGAATCTGGAACAACAAAAGGGTAATCGCCCAAACATGATTCATTAAAAAGCCTTGTTCTTCCCACAGTTCCCGTACCTGTTGAGTTAATGAGAATATCTCCGGTCTTTAGCTTGTATTCTTCTGCCCACTTGTCAATAGTATTTGGATCAATGAACCGTGCCTGTTCCAAAGATATACCTCCCTCTTTCAAATTGCATTTTTGTGCAAATACAGGGTAGGTTCTGTCATCATCCTTATATTTGGGTGACTTTCCTCTTGAAAGAAAGATGCATATTTCTCCCAATGTCGTCCACACCCAAGAACTGGGCACCTCAAACGGCACATTCTCATAATGCGGCTTATCAGAAGTAATCGGACTATCGCTGCGGAGAAAGATGATGTTGGTTATCATCTGTATATAAACAACAAAGAATAAATAGTAGTTTCAGTTTCCTCTTTATTGTGTGACTCGCATGAGCATGTGTTCTTTTGTTTTACTTATGGCCCAACCATATGTGAAAGTTATTCATATTATGGCTTCGCAATTCTACTGCTTTTGTATTATGTAGTGTCCAGCCTTCTATTGGGTGTGAGAAGCAGCATCGTTATGTTTGAGGGGAAACGAGGTGGTAGTTGGTGTAGCCCCCAAAATTGTCCGCCCCGCCCCCGCATTTCATTATTGTCCTGAATTATCCCCTGGTTTATCGGGTGAGCCGTGTCCTGTATAGATATAGAGCGTACTTCTGAGAGCCTAAAGTGCGTGATTAACAAAAAAAGAGGAGAACTTATCGTTCTCCTCTTCGTGACTCGCATGGGGCTCGAACCCATGACCCCAACATTAAAAGTGTTGTGCTCTACCAGCTGAGCTAGCGAGTCGCTCACAGCTATCATTTCTGAAAGCGAGTGCAAAGTTACTAATATTTATTTTACTGTGCAAATAATTTTCTTACTTTTTTACCCGTTTCGTATTGTGATGGGTAACAGGGAGTTTATGCCTATTCTTGTTCTGGTCATTTGGCTCGCTGTGGGTGGTGGCGGTGGTAGGGCGGTGGGCCTGACCGAAGCTGCCGGTGTCGTGGCATCGCTGGCGGATGTCATGGCGGTAATGGCGGGGAGCCTATTGCTGCTGAGGCTGTTGACTCTCAGTCTGGATGGCGGGCTCACCAGCCTTCTCCTTGGTCACATAGCGTTGCCAGTAGGCGATGATGAGGGTGGTGAGGGGCAGGGCGATAATCAGTCCGATGAAGCCCAGCAGCGCACCCCATACCGACAGCGACAGCAGTAGTATGGCTGGGTTGAGGCCCATGGCCTTGCCCATAATCTTGGGCGTCACTATCATATCGGTAATCAGCTGTACCACAGCAAAGAGCCCCACGGCCAGTCCGAAGATGAGCCAGAAGCTCTGCCCCGTGTCGGCAGCTTTGAGCATGGCAAGGAATGCGGTGGGGATGAGGGCGAAGGTGTGGAGATAGGGCACCAGGTCCATGATGCCGATGAGGATGCCCAAGCCTATAGCCATGGGGAAGTCCATGATAGAGAAACCTATGCAGAACATCACGCCCATACACAGTGCCACGAGACCCTGTCCGCGGATATAGTTGTTGAGTTCGCGCTCCACGTCTTTGGCCAGCACGCTCCAGAAGGGGCGGTTCTTCTTCGGGAATATGCGTATCCAGTTGGTGGTGAGGTATTCGTAGTCGAGCAGGATGAAGAACATATAGAGCAGCGTAATCATCGAGGCGATGATGCTGATGATGACGTTGGCGGTCTGACCCACAAAGCTGAACAGCTTGGGCATGGCGCTCTTGACGGCATTGTTGAAGTCGTCGCTGCGGAAGAAGCGCTCCACCTCGGTATGGTTTTCCTCGACCCATGACGAGATATATGCCGTGAGGTCATTGGTGTGGGTGGTCTGTCTCACCCAGCGGGCGAGGATGTCGCCGAGCTTCTGAAACTGCTCAATCATAGGCGGGATGATGAGGTAGACCACTCCGCCGATGACAGCCAGCACCATGACCATGGTGATGACGATGGCGAGCGCACGTACCCTTACGCCCATCTTGTGCTGCACAAACTTGACGATGGGGTAGAGCAGATAGGCGAAGAGCCATGCCACACAGAAGGGCAGCAGCACTCCGCTGAGATAGTTGACCAGACAGAACACACCCAGGGTGAGTGCCACCAGTCCGGCGCGGCGTATAAACAGGTCAAAGGTTATCTCCTTGCTCATATTCTTGTCATTCTTCTTGGTTGTTTTGTCCTTCCTCCTTGACGGCTTGCTGATAGCAGGTGCGGCAGAGAGGCTCGTACTCCTGGGCCTCACCCAGCATTACCCGGCGGTCGTTCTTGACCAGTCGGTGACTCACGTAGGCCAGCGCGCCACACTTCACACAGATGGCATGCACCTTGGTCACCTCGTCGGCCACGGCACACAGCGCAGGGATTGGGCCGAAGGGCACTCCCTGAAAGTCCATGTCCAGTCCGGCGATGATGACGCGCACGCCGCGGTTGGCCAGCTGGTTGCACACGTCGACCAGGCTCTCGTCGAGGAACTGGGCCTCGTCGATGCCCACCACGTCGATGTCTGACGACAGCAGCAGTATCGATGCCGAGGCGTCGATGGGCGTGCTGGGGATGGCGTTATGGTCATGGCTTACCACGTCTTCGTCTGAGTAGCGGGTGTCTATCGCCGGCTTGAAGATTTCCACCTTCTGCTTGGCAAACTTCGCGCGCTTCATTCTCCTTATCAGTTCTTCGGTCTTGCCCGAGAACATCGAACCGCAAATCACCTCGATTCTTCCGGGACGATGGGTTTCTCTGTATATATTCTCCATCATAATGCTACAAAATTACGAAGAGCTTTTTAGTGGAGCAAGAGAAACGCCGCTTTTTTGTCTCAATCACCACGTTTTAACGTTTTTTCCTTTTTCCTAATTATTTTTTTTGACCTAATGGTTATCGATACCGATATTTTTGTGTAAGTTTGCAACCATATATGGGTACATTATATATTATACCGACACCTGTGGGCAATATGGAGGATATGACGCTCCGCGCCATACGCATATTGAAAGAGGCCGATGTAGTGCTTGCCGAAGACACGCGCACATCGGGCAATCTGCTCCGCCACTTCGACATCAAGAACCATCTGCTGGCCCATCACAAGTTCAACGAGCACGGCACCACCGCCGGCATCGTCGAGCGGCTCAAGGCAGGCCAGACCGTGGCATTGGTGAGCGACGCCGGCACTCCCGGCATCAGCGACCCCGGATTCTATCTGGCGCGCGAGGCAGCCAACGCCGGTGTCGAGGTAGTGTGTCTGCCCGGCGCCACAGCCTGCATCCCCGCCATCGTGGCGTCAGGTCTGCCCTGCGACAGGTTCTGTTTCGAAGGCTTTCTGCCACAGAAGAAAGGACGGCAGACAATGCTCGAGTCGCTGCGCGAAGAGACACGCACGATGATATTCTACGAGTCGCCCTACCGAGTGCTCAAGACGCTCCAGCAGTTTGCCGAAGTCTTCGGCGAAGACCGCCAGGTGAGCGTGGCGCGCGAGATATCCAAGCTCCACGAGCAGCACGTGCGCGGTACTCTGGCCGAGGCCATCGCCCATTTCACCGAGAATTCGCCACGAGGAGAGTTTGTTATAGTAGTGGCTGGTAATAATAAGAAATCTAAAAAGGAAAAACTATGAAGCAATTGAAGTTATTCGCATGCCTGGCACTCCTGTTGCTTGGCGCTTGTACGGGCAAGAAGTCATCGCCTGACCTGGTAAATATGGAACAAAACGACTCGCTGCAGCGCATCATCGCCCAGCGCGACAGTGAAATCAATGACATGATGAGTACGCTCAATGAAATCCAGGAAGGGCTGAGCGCCATCAATCAGGCTGAAAACCGACTGAGCATAGCCCGCGAGGGCGAAGGCGCCAACAAGACGGCGCAGATTAAGGAGAACATCAAGTTTATAGCCAATACCATGGCCCGCAACCGTGAGCTCATGAAGCGTCTGCAGCAGCAGTTGCGCGAGAGCCGCTTCAACGGCGACGAGCTGCGCAAGACCATTAGCAACCTCACCCAGCAGCTCGACGACAAGGCGCAGGAGCTGCAGCGGCTCAAGGCCGAACTCGACGCCAAGGATATACACATCGCCGAGCTCGACGAGAAGATAGACAACCTCAACGACAATGTCGAGAACCTGCAGACCGACGCCCAGCAGAAGGCGCAGACCATCAGCAACCAGGACAAGCAGCTCAACACCGCATGGTTTGTCTTCGGCACCAAGAAGGAACTCAAGGAACAGCATATCATGGAGAATGGCAAGGTGCTGCAGTCTAACTTCAACAAGAACTACTTTGCCAAGATTGACATCCGCATCGACAAGGAAATCAAGTTCTACTCCAAGTCGGCACGCATCCTCACCATGCACCCCTCGGGCAGTTACACCCTCACTCCCGATGTCAACAAGCAGTATGTGCTGCGCATCACCAATCCACAACTCTTCTGGTCTACCAGCAAGTATCTGGTGGTGCTCGTCAAGTAACCCCATCCACCCACGCCCAGGCCCTCCCTCATCACGAGTGGAGGGCTTTTTTCGTCTACGAATATTTTCTGCAAGAATTATTGGAATCTTTGGAAATATCCGATTGCGCAGATAAAACATGAGTATTTGCTGTCTAAAAGTATTGACTACATAAAACTACAAAACAATGATTGAAAAGATAATGGAACCCGCTGCCAAATGTGCAGAGGTGGTGTCTAAAGAATGTGTGAAAAAAGGTGCTGAAATTGCTGGTAAGATTATGGCTCTTATGATATCTTACCTCATTACAATATGGCTTACGTCAAGATATAAAGACAACGTCCATAAAGAATTGTTAGACAAGCATGACGAGGAGACTGCCAATAGACTGACCGAACAATTCAACATAGAAGTAGAAAAGCTCAAAAAGGAAATAATGGAGTTGAAGAAGGAGCTAAACATAACAAAAGAAGAGGCGGAGTCTCGTTTCAGAGAAGGGGTTATTGGTATTTGCAAGAAATTTGGCATATCGCCTGACAGCGTCCTTAAATAAGGCTGCCTGCAACTGAAGGATATATTGCCCTCCGAGCCCATCGGGAGGCTTTTGGTATACGTTCGGCACGAGCATTGGCTGACGGGCAATCTCTCTTTGCCCTTGAGGATGATAGGGAAAGTCTCTATAGTTGTGGTGCCATCCTCGGTAGTGTCTCTTTCCCGCGCCAATGCTGTCGGAGTTGCCATTGGTGGAGCGTCAGACATCACTGGCAACGCCGGGACCATCATTGTTGGTTCGTATCGGACGATACTCGCATCCGCATCGGACGGTACGAGCATCCGTATCGGACGGCACGTGCATCCGTATCGGCCGATACGCGTCGGCAACAGTCATCTCCGCGCTGCTGAATGAAGTGAGAGTGAGGCTCTTTGGCGTCTCGTTGAGTGTGGACGATATTGCGGTTTGCGTTGGCAGCGTTGTGGTTATCTACGCGTGTGGTTTCGCAAGGGGGCAACCTTTGTCAGAAATCTTCTGCAGGGCCTTTACTTGTTGGTCGTTCTTAGTAGGGTAGTGTCACGGATCGTTCATCTCGTCGTGCGCCTTCTCACACAGCTTTGCGAAAAGGAGGAACTGGTAGGCGTCGTCTCCCATATCCTTGAAGCAGGATGACTTGTGCGTTTTGAGTCCGTCAGCGGAGTAGATGTAGATATAGTCCTCTATCTCGCGGTCGGAAACGGTCGTACGGGTCTGCGTCCGCCACAGTCTGATGTTCTCCGTGCGAAAATACTCGTCGCTCACGGTGTTGCCGGCAGGGTTGAAGTAAAGCCAGACGTCAAACTGGTAATCCTGAATGGTTTAGGCGGTTGATATATGGTTGACAAGATGATGGATGGAGGCATTGCCTTTGTCTTGGATTAAATCTTTGAGGCAATATGCTTGTAAGATTTAGGGAGAGGGGGATGTGGACACCTTCTCCCGTTTTATATTCTCATCAAATTTCAATAGTTCCACAATCTGTGACACAAATCAAAATAGAATTGTCCAACAACTTGTTGGGAGAGTGTTTCGCCCCAATTTGGGCAAAGTCAACTGCGTTTAAGGTGTAGCCTATGGAAATGTATTTACGCCACAGTCTTTTCCGTTCCGGGCTGTTTCTTGTAGCCGTATTCTATGAGAAGTTCATCGGTGAGGTAGATGTCGCTCATGGCCTGCATATCGGCGATGCCCTCATCCATAAGGATAAAGGTATTTGAGTTGTAGAACTTGTCAAGAGCCTCGTCAAGGGAAATTCCAGCTTCCTTGGCGAATGCCTTGACGATGCGTCCATATTTCATCTGGAGGATAGTCTTGTTTGTTTCCATAACATTATAGTATTATAGATTTGACATAATGCAGGTTTCTGTCAAGAAGTTCCTGGCTCGTAATGCATATTTGGTTGTTCGGTTTCTTGTAAATCAGCATGTCAAGAGCCTGCTCTTTGGTATATATACCCTGCATGTACAGGTCAACGGTGTTGTAAACCTTATCGTCGGCTATACCACCTTCGATTATGTCATACAGTGTATGGCCTTGAAGCCTCCGGCATGCAACAATGTAATCAATCCAGTCGCCGTCATACTTTTCAAAGACATGGGATGTAAAGCCTTCCAGGTTCTCATCAAAATGATAAATGTTGAGAACGGCAGAATTATAGAGTCTTATGAATCTCTCGGCGTATTTGTCAGCCTGAGACCGTAAACGAGTAAGGTAAAAGCCTTTTCCGAAGTCAAGGCTCTCACGGGAGTGAAGGATGTCGGGCTTATCGACAACTACCCGGGAGGAATGGTACAACGTAATCATGCGACAACCCCTTTCTCCTTCATCACGGATATGAGGTCGTCGGTGATATACTGCTTCGAGAACGTGTGGAGCACGTCATAACATGGGATTATGTAATTGCTGATAATCCCCGATTCGCTCATCTTGCGATAAACATCGCGTGCGCTCATCTTCATCCTCTCCGCTACGCTTGAGACGCAGAATATTACAAAGTCCAATGTTTCTGAATTCATATCCAGTCTTTTGTGCAAAAATAAGGATATTCGTTGGGATTAGCAAGGGAAATCCTGAAAATCTTATTAATTTCCATCGTTTTCCCACATAAAGCAAAAGGAGTTACGATAGTCTTCGTAACTCCTTTTGCAGTAGCGGGGGTGGGACCCGAACCCACGACCTCCGGATTATGAATCCGACGCTCTAACCAGCTGAGCTATCCCGCCATTTGTGCGATTGCGGGTGCAAAGGTAGTGAAAATTTTCGTGCTTGCAAAATTTTCGGACACTTTTTGTCTCTTTTCCTATGTTTTTTTTGTTGTGACGCCTTCCGGCGCCTCCTCGGATTGATGCAAAAGCGGCGGCGGCAGTAATAAAAAGTGAAAAAATAAGGAGAATATGAATAATTTATGCTAACTTTGCACTCAAAATTATGTACACGCGTATATAGTCACCACGTACATTATGCTGCGAATAAAGAAATTAGATATATTCATCCTCAGGCAATTCAGCCTGCTCTTCTGCGGTACGTTCTGCATCAGCCTCTTTGTTCTGATGATGCAGTTTCTGTGGAAGTTTGTAGACGAACTGATAGGCAAGGGTCTGACTCTCGACATTATGGGTCAGCTGTTCTGGTATATGGGCCTGATGTTCGTACCCCAGGCGCTTCCGCTTGCGCTGTTGCTTTCTTCGCTTATCACTTTTGGCAACTTGGGCGAGAGCAGTGAGCTCACGGCCATCAAGGCTGCGGGTATCTCGCTGATGCAGACCTTCAGGTCGCTCATCGTCTTTGCAGTGGTCACCACCGGCGTGAGCTTCATATTCCAGAACCAAATAGGCCCTATAGCCAACCAGAAGATGGCCCAGCTGTTTATCTCGGTAAAGCAGAAGAGCCCTGAACTGGAGATACCCGAAGGCATCTTCTATAGCGGCATCCCCAACTGCAACCTCTATGTGCAGAAGAAGGACATGAAGACCGGTAAGCTCTATGGCATCATGATTTACCGCATGACGGCCAGCTATGAAGACCATGCCATCATCCTGGCCGACTCGGGTATGCTGCAGTCAACGGCAGAGAAGAAACACCTGCTGCTCACGTTGTGGAGCGGTGAGTGGTTTGAGAATATGCAGACCCAGAGCTTCGGCGATGCCGCCTCGGTGCCTTACCGCCGCGAGACGTTTACCGCCAAGCGCATCGTGCTCGACTTTGACGGCGACTTCAGTCTGATGGATGCCTCCAGTCTGTCCAACAATGCCAAGGGCAAGAGTCTGGCCGAGCTTCAGCGCGGCAAGGACTCGCTCACGCTGCACTACGACAGTGTGGGCGCCGACTATATGGACTATGCCCGCATGACCTACTACCGCCAGGATAGCATCACACCCCACCAGCGGCTGGCTGTGGCAAAGATTATCAAGAGCCAGTCGGTGGACTTTGACTCCGTGTGTGCCAAACTCTCGCCCGACGCTCGCAAGAATATGGTGAACAGCGCTCTCTCTGATGTGCAGAGCGCCAAGGTGGACTTGGACTTCAAGAAACTGATAACCAATGACGGTGACCAACTGATACGCGAGCACAAGCTCGAGTCTATCAAGAAGTTTGCCCTCGCCCTGTCGTGTCTGATATTCTTCTTCATCGGTGCGCCGCTCGGCACCATCATCCGCAAGGGTGGTCTGGGTATCCCCATCATCGTGTCGGTGTTTGTGTATATCATCTACTACATCCTGGACAGCACGGGATATAAGATGGCACGTTCGGGAATATGGTCAATATGGTATGGCACGGCACTTGCGCCGGTGGTGCTCATCCCCACGGCGGCATTTGTCACCTACAAGGCTTCGCACGACTCGATGGTGTTCAACCTCGACCTGTGGCGCAGTCTGGCCATGCGCCTGCTGGGTCTGCGTCTGAAGCGCCATGTGCCCATGAAGGAGGTTGTCGTAGACGAGCCCGACTATCGCGGCGATGCCGAGAAACTGGCGCAGATAAGCCGGGAGATACTGGAATACTCGCGTCGTCACCGTCTGCGCTCGGCGCCCAACGTGATAAAGGTGTTCTTCAAATACTCGCCCGACCACGCCATAGAGAAAATCAATGCCCGTCTGGAAGAGGTAATCGAAGACCTGTCCAACACGCGCGATGTGGTAATCATCAACGAGATGAACTTCTATCCCTACATCGCCACCAAGGCCCATACACGCCCCTTCGAGCGCCGATGGCTCAACATTCTGGCTGCGCTGTGTCTGCCCCTGGGCCTGTTTCTGTACATTCGCATGTGGCAGTTCCGCATCCGTCTGTTCAATGACCTGCGCGACATCCAGCAGGCCAATGCCAACATCATATCGAGAATAGAGAAGATAGTATAATATATATAATAAGGTGTAATCACTCAGACAAGAACCAAGATTATGACTGATTTCAACATAGATAATATAGAGGCAGCCGTCAAGGACTTTGCCGAAGGTAAATTTGTGATTGTGGTCGACGATGAAGACCGCGAGAATGAAGGCGACCTGATTATCGCCGCCGAAAAGATAACACCCGAGAAGGTGAACTTCATGCTCAAGCATGCCCGCGGCGTGCTCTGTGCCCCCATCACCATCAGCCGTTGTGAAGAACTGGACCTGCCCCATCAGGTCTCTGACAATACCTCGATGCTTGGCACGCCGTTTACGGTAACGATAGACAAGCTGGAGGGCTGTAGCACAGGCGTGTCGGCACATGATCGAGCCGCCACCATACAGGCTCTGGCTGACCCCGCATCGACTCCGCAGACCTTTGGTCGTCCCGGCCATATCAATCCCCTCTACGCCCAGGACAACGGCGTGCTGCGCCGTAGTGGCCATACCGAAGCGGCCATCGATTTGTGCAAACTGGCAGGTCTCTATCCCGCCGGCGCACTCATGGAAATCATGAACGAAGACGGAACGATGGCTCGCATGCCCGAGTTGTGCAAGATGGCAGAAGAGTGGGGCATGCGCATCGTGTCTATCAAGGACCTTATCGCCTACAGACTCACCAAGGAGTCGATTATCGAGGTGGGCGACGAGGTGGAGATGCCTACCGAGTATGGCGACTTCAAACTCATCCCCTTCCGTCAGCAGAGTAACGGTCTGGAACACATGGCACTCGTCAAGGGAGAGTGGCGTCCGGACGAGCCCATACTGGTGAGAGTGCACTCTTCGTGCGCCACCGGCGATATCCTGGGCAGCAAGCGCTGCGACTGCGGCGAACAGCTGCACAAGGCCATGCAGATGATAGACCGTGAAGGTAAAGGCGTGCTCATCTACATGCAGCAGGAAGGTCGCGGTATCGGACTGATGAACAAGATAGCTGCCTACAAACTGCAGGAGGAGGGGTATGACACGGTGGATGCCAATGTGCATCTCGGCTTTAAGCCCGACGAGCGCGACTATGGTTGTGGCGCGCAGATGCTGCGTCATCTCAATGTCCACAAGATGCGTCTGCTCACCAACAATCCCGTGAAGCGTGTGGGTCTGGAGGCCTACGGACTCGAAATTGTGGAGAATGTGCCCATCGAGATTACCCCCAATATTTACAACGAGCGTTATCTCAAGACCAAGCGCGACCGCATGGGTCACACCCTGCATCTCAAATAATATAGGTTAAATCACCGCAGATGGGATAGGGTAGGCCGCGGCCGGGTTGTTTGCAATAATATAGAACAGCCTATATAAGAACGTTAAAAAGTATATTATGATTAATTTGTCAGATTGTATCAATCGCCTGGCTCCATCGGCTACGCTGGCGATGTCGCAGAAAAGTAGCGAGATGAAGGCCCAAGGCATTGATGTCATCAATCTCAGTGTGGGAGAACCAGACTTTAACACTCCCGACCACATCAAGGAAGCTGCCAAGAAGGCTATCGATGACAACTATTCGCGCTATTCGCCTGTGGCGGGCTATGCCTCGCTCAGGGAAGCCATTGTGCGAAAGCTCAAGCGCGAGAACGGACTTGACTACACGCCTGCCCAGATATCGGTGTCAAACGGCGCCAAGCAGGGCGTGTGCAATACGGTCATGGCGCTCGTCAACAAGGGCGACGAGGTCATCATCCCGGCTCCCTATTGGGTAAGTTATCCGCAGATGGTCAAGATGGCCGACGGCGAACCGGTCATCGTGAACACTGGATTTGAACAGGACTTCAAAATGACTGCCCAGCAACTCGAGCAGGCCATCACTCCCAAGACCCGCCTGCTCATACTCTGCTCGCCAAGCAATCCTACAGGAAGCGTCTATTCGCGTGAAGAACTGAGGGAATTGGCAGAAGTGATACTGCGCCACGATGGCGTCTATGTTCTGGCTGATGAAATCTACGAGCATATCAACTATACCGGACATCATGAGAGCATTGCTCAGTTTGAAGGCATGCAGGAGCGTTGCATCATCGTCAACGGTGTGTCCAAAGCCTATGCCATGACCGGCTGGCGTATCGGTTACATCGCTGCCCCTGAATGGATCGTCAAGGGATGCAACAAGTTGCAGGGCCAATACACCAGCGGCCCATGTTCGGTAAGCCAGAAAGCGGCTGAAGCTGCCTATGATTCGCCTCAGAGTTGTGTGGAGGAAATGCGGAAGGCGTTTGAGCGTCGTCGCAACCTTATCGTCGACCTGGCCAAAGATATCCCCGGCCTCGAGGTCAACTGTCCGCAAGGCGCTTTCTACCTCTTCCCCAAGTGCAGCAGCTTCTTCGGAAAGAGCGACGGCACGCGCGTCATCAACAGTTCTACCGACCTGGCCATGTATCTGCTCGAAGAAGCCCATGTAGCTACTGTCGGTGGCGATGCTTTCGGTGATTCCGATTGCTTCAGAATGAGTTACGCCACCAGCGATGAAAATATTCGCACGGCCATGGGACGCATTAAGGCTGCGCTTGGCAAACTCAAATGATATACGCCATCTAAAAAAGTCACAAATATCTTGTTAAAACTTCTTAATTAAGTGGCGGATATATATTAATTTGCTATCTTTGCTTGTCAAAAGATACAATCAGTTCAAGTGTGCAAAACAAGGGAAAGAAAACAAGAAGAAATAGATTAACTTATAACATTTTATTAATAACCAAAAATTAATTGTAACATTATGGCAACTACAAAAAAAGCAGCCCCCAAGAAGGGCTTTCAGGGAGTTAGAGATGCAATTTGGATCATCGTTGTTTGCTTCGGTCTGGCCGTAGCTTTCTACGAGGGATTCCTCGGTAACGGAGCTAACTTCCACGGTGGAGACAACAGCGGTGAGCCCGCTAACCTGCTCGGTACAATCTACAAAGGTGGTATCGTAGTACCTGTAATCTTCACTCTGTTGTTCACCGTTATCGCACTCGGTGTTGAGCGTTTCTTCGCCCTCCGCTCTGCTTTCGGTAAGATGTCTCTCGCTAAGTTCACTGCTGAGGTTAAGGTAGCTATCAAGGCTGGCGATTTCGCTAAGGCTCACCAGCTCTGCGACAAGATGCAGGGTACTGTAGCTAACGTAGTTAACGCTTCTCTGAACACTTATGAGGAGATGGAGAAGACTACTGGCGTTAAGAAGAGCCAGAAGATCGCTAAGATTCAGCAGGCTCACGAGGAAGCAACTCAGCTTGAGATGCCTACTCTCCAGATGAACCTCCCCATCGTAGCAACTATCGTTACTCTCGGTACTCTTACCGCTCTGTTCGGTACCGTTGTTGGTATGATCCGTTCATTCGCCGCTCTGGCAGCAGGTGGTGGTGCTGACTCACAGGCACTTTCTACTGGTATTTCTGAGGCCTTGGTTAATACCGCATCTGGTATCTTGACATCTTGGTTCGCCGTTGTTATCTACAACTTCTTCACAAACAAGATTGATAAGCTGACTTACGCTCTTGATGAAGTTGGTTACACTATTGCTCAGACATACGAAGCCAACCACGGAGAAGAAGCTTAATTTTTGCTAACCCTTTAAAAATTTATCGCTATGGGTAAAGTAAAAATTGAGAAGAAAGATGTCTGGATCGACATGACTCCTATGTCCGATGTCATGGTGCTCCTGCTGACATTCTTCATGTTGACATCAACATTCGTGAAGAATGAGCCAGTAAAGGTGAACACCCCTGGATCGGTTTCGGAGATTAAAGTGCCCGAGAAGGACGTGCTGACCATCAGTGTAGCCAAGGATGGCAAGGTATTCATGAGCATCGAAAATGCCAACGACCTCGTTAGTGTTGTTGATGCCATGACCAGCCGATTTGGTGTGACTTTGAATGGAGCACAGCGTGAAGCTCTCAAGAAGCATTCAATGCTTGGTGTGAGCGTAGAAAAATTGCCCGCATATCTGAGTCTTCCCGAAGACCAGATGACTGACGCCATACAGAAAGAAGGTATTCCTACCGACAGTATCGACAATGGCGATGGCAAGAAGGGTATGAGCGAGTTCCAGTTGTGGGTTGCTGAAGCTGTCTTAGTCAATGAGGATATGAAGATTGCCATCAAGGCAGACTCTGACACTCCTTACAAGACAGTGAAGACTGTAATGTCTGAGCTTCAGGATATGAACCAGAACCGCTATTATCTTATCACTTCTTTAAAGAAAGAGGAGGACTAAAGAATGGCAAAGCAGAAAGCAAGTAAACAAAAGAAAATGAATGTCCGCGTAGACTTTACGCCTATGGTGGATATGATGATGCTTCTTATCACGTTCTTTATGCTCTGTACGTCTTTGGCCAAACCTCAGACTATGGAATTGAGTATGCCAAGTAATGACAGGAACCAGAAAGATGAAGACAAGTCTGTGACCAAGGCTTCTTACACCATTACAATATATGTAGGTGCCGATGACCAGATTTACTACATCGCTGGTTTGCCCAAATACGATGACCCTACCTGCCTGAAGAAGACAACTTGGGGTAAGGACGGTATTCGTAAGGTGCTCATTACCCACGTTACTGAAGACGGCACTCAGCCTGTACAGCAAGTGATGTTGGCCAAGGCTAAACTTGATGAAAAGAAGCTCAACGAGCCCAACTTCCCCGACACGCTCTACAACAGCGAGCTGTCTAAGATTAAGGCCGGTGACCTCGGTAATGGCCAGAAGATTTCGACCATGACCATCATCATCAAGGCTACTGACAAGGCCAGCTACAAGAACTTGATAGATGCTCTCGATGAAATGCAGTTGTGCAGCATCGGTAAGTATGTGATTGATAAAGTTAACCCAGACGACCAAAAGCTGCTTGATAAGGCAGGCGTTAAGTAGTCGTTATTGTTGAATTATTAAAATTAAGAAGACTATGTCAAAAATTGATTTGATTTCTTCAGACTGGGTTGATTTGGTATTTGAAGGGCGCAATATGGCCTACGGTGCCTATAGACTCCGTAAGAGCACAACCAAGCGTAACATCCTCGCTATGGTTGCAGTTGTATTACTGTTGATTGTTGCCTTTATCATCCTCACAGTCAAGAATTTTGTAGACGAGCAGCGTGCCAAGGTCGCAATGACCCAGGTGGCTGAGCTTACTAACTATAAGCAGCCTGAGAAGAAGGCTGAGGTTAAGCAGAAGAAAGTCGAGGTTGAACCCGAGCGTGTAGTAGAGCGCGTAAAGAGCTCTATCAAGTTTACCGCTCCTGTCATCAAGAAGGACGAAGAGGTTAAGCCCGACGAAGAGCTTAAGACTCAGGACGAATTGATGAGTACCAAGACCGCCATCGGTACCTTTGATGTAAAGGGTAACGATGATGCCAATGGTGAGGTTCTCAAGGCTAAGGAAGTTATTGCCGAGCCCGAGCCACCTAAGCATGAGGAGGAAAACAAGGTATTCGATATCGTAGAGCAGCAGCCTTTGTTCCCCGGTGGACCTGCAGCGCTTATGAAGTATCTCTCTGAGCATACTAAGTATCCCGTTGTAGCCCAGGAGAATGGTGTTCAGGGCCGTGTAACTGTACAGTTCGTGGTTGAGAAGGATGGTTCTATCTCAGACGTACACGTTTTGAGAGGTGTAGACCCATCACTCGACAAGGAAGCCGTACGCGTGGTTAAGTCAATGCCACGTTGGACTCCTGGTAAGCAGAATGGTATTAACGTTCGTGTGAACTACCGCGTTCCTGTATTGTTCAGATTGCAATAGTAAACGTTTGAATAATGAAGAAGACCGTATTCTACAGTATTGTAGGATTAACACTTTTCGCCTGCTTTTGTCTATCTTGCTCCGGTAAGAAAAACAAAAGCGGACGAACAGATACATATTCGTCAGGGGTGGCCAGTTTCGCCTCTGACGAAAGTTTTAGTCCCATTATTGATGAGGAAGTTGAGCTCTTCCAATTCACTTATCCCCAGGCTACGCTCAAGCCTATCTACACCAACGAGTCAGACGCTATCACGATGTTGCTGCAAGGAAAGATTTGTCTTGCCGTGACAGCCCGCGATTATAGGGATATGGAGAGTCAGAGCTTGCGTGACAAGAGTTTCAATCCCCGTGCCATACCTATCGCTTACGATGGCTTGGCGCTTATTGTCAACAAGGCCAACAATGACACCTGTATATCTGTCAAGGATTTTGCTGCCATCATGTCGGGTAAGATTACCCAGTGGAAGCAACTCAATCCAAAGTCAGACAAAGGCGAGGTGCTCATAGTCTTTGACAATAAAAAATCCAGTACCGTCCACTTCGTGGAAGACAGTATCCTTGGCGGCAAGCCCATTACCAATCCCAATATGGCAGCCACCAACAACACCGCCGACGTCATCAAGTATGTTGAAGAGAATGTCAATGCCATTGGCATTATCGGCAGCAACTGGCTCAATGACAAGCGCGACACCACCAACCTCACATTCAAGAAGAATATCCGTACGATGTCGGTTTCCCGGCTTGACAAGGCTACGCCCGAGAACAGCTGGAAGCCCTATCAATACTATATTTATAATGGCAACTATCCCCTTTCGCGCACCATCTATGCGCTTCTCAACGACCCGTTGCGCGGTCTGCCGTGGGGCTTTGCCAACTTCATGCACTCCCCCAAGGGCCAGCTCATCATTTTCAAGTCCGGCCTGCTCCCTGTTCAGGGTAATATCACCATTCGTGATGTTAATATAACCAAATAGCCGTAACATTGAGAATTGGTAAAACGTCCTATAATTAAGTAACCCTAAAACTTAGAATTATGAAGTCGATTAAATATTTCTTTATCGGAGCTCTGCTGATGGGTTTCAGCGCTCCCGCAATGTCACAGGATATGAAGAGTGACATCGAGAACATTACTAAACTGGTTAAGGAAAACAAGTCCAATCCTGCTGCTATCAAGGATGAGATTAAGGCTTTCCGCAAGAACTACAAGAAGAACGCTGAGGCACTGACAGCTCTCGGCCGCGCTTATCTTGATGTCAAGGATACCACCAATGCCGTGGCTTTGGCCGAGAATGCCTTGAAGGTCAACAGCAAGTATGGTCCTGGCTACGTGCTCATGGGCGATATCGAAGTTGCCAAGGACAATGGTGGTAGCGCATCCGCTTGGTTTGAGCAGGCCACTATGATGGACCCCCAGAACATTGAGGGCTACCGTCGTTATGCCCAGGTCAACAGCAAGGCCAACCCCACTATGGCTGTGATGAAGCTCGAGGAACTCCGCAAGGTTCGGCCCGACTATCCCGTTGACATCATCTCTGCCGAGATTTTCGACAAGGCTGGTCGCCTCGAGAAAGCTGTCGAGTATTATGACAAGGTTGACCGCAGCCAGATGGAAGACTATCAGCTGGCAGCCTATGCCACCGACTGCTTCCTGCTCGGCAAGTACGAGAAGAGTCTTGAGATAGCCCAGATGGGTGCTGGCAAATTCCCTTCCAACTCTGCCCTCAACCGTCTGTGCATGTTCAACAACACCGAGTTGAAGAAATTCCCCGAGGCAGTGGCTGCCGGCAAGGCTCTCTTCGCTTGCGAGGGTGCCAAGATTTCTGGCAACGACCACCTCTATTACGCTACTGCGCTTAAGGGTAACAAGGAGCTTGACAGCGCTATCGAGCAGTACATCAAGGCTGCAGAGGTGGCTCCCGAGGACAAGGACCTGCAGATTTCTGTTTACAGAGACCTCGCCGAGGTTTATGGCCAGAAGGGCGACATCGACAAGGCTGTTGAAAACTTCAACAAGTACATCGAAATCTCTTCCAAGCGCACCGCTTCTATGTATGGTCAGCTCGCTGCTCTCTACAAAAACCAGGCTGCCAAGGTAGAGGGAGCCGAAATGGAGAAGTATCTGCTCGAGGCCGACAAGGTATATGCTACCATCGCCGAGCAGTTCTCAACCTTTGCTGACTACGCTACTCTCCAGCGTGCTCACATCGGCTTCCAGCTCGACCCAGAGACCAAGACCGGTGCTGCCAAGCCCCACTACGAGAAGCTCGTAGAGATTATCAAGGGTCACGAGACCATGGATGACCGCGACAAGGCCAACCTCCTCGAGGCATACAGATACCTCGGCTACTATTACACTCTCGCCAAAGAGAACGACAAGGCAGCCGAATACTGGCACAAGGTGCTCGAGCTCGACCCGGAGAATGCTGCCGCCAAGGCCGCTCTCGGTATCAAGGAGTAAGACAACCATTCAACCATAATAGCAGAGCGGGAATAAGTTCACACTATTCCCGCTCTCTTTTTTACCCGTTTCCTTTTCCCCTTTATTCCATTCCTATCCCCAATGAGTGCAGAAGAACAGCAGAAGAAAGACCTCTTCTATATGTCAAAGGCCCTCGAGCAGGCCCGCATAGCCCTCGATGCTGACGAGATACCCATCGGAGCCGTCATCGTGTGTGGCGACCGCATCATCGCCCGCGCCTCCAACCTCACCGAAGCCCTCCACGATGTCACCGCCCATGCCGAGATGCAGGCCATCACCTCTGCCGCCAACCTTCTCGGTGGAAAATATCTCAAGGGCTGCACCCTCTATGTCACCGTCGAACCCTGCGTGATGTGCGCTGGAGCCCTCGGCTGGTCCCAGATAGACCGAGTCGTCTATGGCGCCCCCGATGCCAAGCGCGGCTATGCCCTCTATGCTCCCCATGCCTTCCATCCCAAGACCCGCGTCACCGCCGGAGTGATGGAAGACGAGTGTCGGCAGCTGATGCAAGATTTCTTTAAGGCCAAGCGTTGACCGGCACCCGCTTCGTTACAGTTGCACGGGCTGACGCCACTATTTATTTGGCTTCCTATGAGACGTTACCTCTTTCTTGTCATCCTCGCCCTGTGCTGCGCAGCGTGCACCGGGCGCCGGTCGGCCTCCGAGCCAGCGCTCCCTGCCGAAAAAAAGCCCTTTACCATCTACCTGCAGCCCTATGAAGATTTTCCTCAACGCGAGGCAGAGGCGCTGCGAGCCTCTATCACCCAGGCACTTGGCAGAGTCTATCGCGGCGACTGGTCGCATGTCGAGGTGCTACCCAGCCGCCCCCTGCCGGCTCACGCCTATTACAAGCCACGCCAGCGCTATCTCGCCAGTGCCTTGCTTCGCGACCTCTCCGTTGCCGGTCCCGACGCTTTTGTTATAGGACTCACCCACAAAGACATCTCCTTCAACATCCACAACACCAAGAACTACGGCATTATGGGCCTTACCACCCGTGGCCACTTCAAGACCATCGTGTCAGACTATCGTGCCAAGGGCGACAACTTCCTTGCCGTCATAGTCCACGAGTTTGGCCATGGCTACTACAAAGCCCCACACTGCACCGACCCAACTTGCATCATGTGCGATTACCAGGCGCATAAAGGCAAGCCCTTCGTCTACGGCCTGTGCCCCGCCCATCAGTACATGCATTAACCCCCTCACCATTATCCATTCCCCCTTTCTGCCCCTGGCGGTCGCTGCAGAAATGGAGATTGCGTTTCCCCCTCTCCGCCATTGCCTTTGTCCCCCTGCAGCAGCCCGTCGTCGACTCGTAACGGAAGGAACGAGCCCTCGTACCTATTGCCACGTGCTTCCGTATCGTATGTCACGAGCCCACGTGTCAATTGATACGAGCAGCCAACATCCATCTCGGTGGCGACAGACGGCGTCTGCGTGGGATAAGGTCCAATGAAATTACTCATGGTCCAATGTTATGGAGTTTCATCTATATGTAGAAAACTACTTTAACCTCCTTTCTTATTTACAACTGAAATCAATATTAGGACAGGCTCTTGTCATAAATATCCAAAAAACCAGCTCAAAAATCTGGAATTATGCTTTTAATACTGTATCTTTGTAGATGATTTAATGATGGTGAATTATGAACTTTGCAGAATTAAGGTCAGCGATAAAGAACAGTATTGACCTGGACTTTCAGGTAGCCAGCAGTCGACTCCAGACTACAATATTCGGTCTTGACAGGACCGACATATTACCGCTTGTAGTAGAAATCGGCATCATACCAGAGGATATAAAGCACGACTCAACAGAGGAGAAGTTATATACCAAAGTGTCTGACATCCTTTTGGCCAAGTCGCTCAGTGAGATGAATCTCGAGGTCGCTGTATTGACGCAACGGAGTGACAGTGCTGATATTATAGCGCAAAGTCGTTATCATGGCTATAGCCTGGTTGGTGATGCTAAAACCTTCAGGCTCAGCAGGACCGCCAAAAATGCCAAGGACTTCAAGGTAGTTTCTATGGCTCAGTGGAAGGGTGATTGCGATTACTCTGTTTTGGTTTGCCCTTACTACCAATATCCCAAAAGCGTAAGTACGATTTATAAGGAAGCTCTCGACCACAATGTCTCTTTGTTCAGCTGGGAATACCTTTATATGTTGCTAAAGGAGGGTGTAACAGAAAGCCCTTCCTGCAATCTTAGAGAATTGTTCAACCAAAGTGCGATAATAGCCAATGCGACAACAGTGGTCAATGCCAAAGCCAACTTCTTGCAGCAGCAGAACGTGAATATCGCCGATATTATCAATATGCCGCAAAGTAGGTTTGACGATTATCTTAAGGAAATCGTCAAGATACTCGTAGAACGCGGCAATGCCGAAATTGGTTATTACGAGAGTGAGCAGCAGCGCGTAAAGCAGTTGAGTAGAGAGGATGCTATCAACGAGCTCCTTAAATGTCTGAAGCTGGATAACAAAATCTCAACGATTAAGCAATTTATTGAGCAAATACAAAAATGATAACGGACTATATTGATAAGATAATCAATGGTAATTGCGTGGATGTGATGAAGCAGTTACCTGACAACTCCATTGATTTGGTCGTAACTTCACCTCCATACGACAATCTGAGAACATATAAAGGCTATACCTTCCCTTTCGAGGATATCGTTGCCCAATTGTATAGGATTATCAAGGAAGGCGGTGTGGTTGTCTGGGTCGTTTCCGACGCTACTGTCAATGGTAGCGAGACCTGTACCAGTTTCAGACAGGTACTAACCTTCGTTGCAAAAGGTTTCAAGTTGCACGATACGATGATATTCCAGAAAACCAATCCCGTACCCCAAATATACAGGAAGAGATATACCAACGTGTTTGAGTATATGTTTGTTTTCTCAAAAGGCAATGTGGCTACCCACAATCCTATTAAGGTCCCCTGCCTCCATGCGGGATTAGAGCTAAAGGGCACAACCTATAAAAACTATTCCAAAGGTGAACAATGTCGAACTAAATTGGCCAATCCTGTAAAGGCCGAAAAACTTAAGGGTAATATCTGGGAATATGTTGTTGGTAAAAAGGCTGTAGACCAAGAGGCCAAGAAGCACCCGGCTCCTTTCCCTTATGACCTCGCTTTAGATCATATAAGAAGTTGGTCTAATGAGGGTGATGTCGTTCTTGACCCTATGTGTGGTAGTGGTACAACCTGTGTGGCTGCCAAAGACTCTGGTAGGAAATACATAGGTATCGATATCAGTAAAGAGTACTGCCAGTTGGCAGAGAGCAGAATTAAGATGCACTCCAATACAGAGCCGTCACTATTTGTTAACATGGGTGGTTTCGCCGTTTGTCATAAGTGCTAATGGCATTGGGGGTAGTATTTGCAGACAGCTACATACAGCCAGCGGTCATATCTTTATTCTCCTTGTCGCCACCTCCGCCTCCGCCATCATCTACATAACGCCAAACGAGCACGGCCTTTTGGGTCGTGCTCGTTTGGCTTATTGGGTGGGGCGGTATGTGGGCTGCTGTCGGCTTGTCTTTGGCGTTGTGGCTATTGGGCCTTGTCGTCGTCTTCGTCCACATAGTCTACATATTCGCCTTCGTCGCTGCCGAATATCTTCTGGTTTGATTGCTCCGGCGTGCGCTGGTCTATCACGCCGTCGCCTCTGCCGTTGTCAGCTTTGCGGTTGGTGCGCTGGGCGTTGCCGCCACGTAGTTGGTCTATGGCGCTTCTTACGCGCACCCACAATCCTACGCCCATCACGATGATGGCTATGATTCCTACGATGAAGATGAAGGCTATGAGCTTGAGGAGTATCATTGCTGCTTGAGTTTGTCAGTGAAATTCTTGTACACCGAGACCAGTATGTACCACACGATGATGAGCGATATGCCAGCTACTCCACACACGAGCAGGATGGGGATGCAACAGAGGATGAAGATGTACTTCAGCTGGTTTTCGGCCCATCCCCAGTGCTTGAACTTGAGTGCAAACATGGGTATCTCGGCTATGAGCAGATAGCAGCTCAGCAGTATCAGCACCAGCAGCAGGGGGAGCGCCCAGGGCGAGCTCTCCAGCTGGTCGCGCCATCCGAGGATGAACGAGCCCCAGAAGAGGGCGTTGGCAGGGGTGGGCAGTCCGATGAAGCCCATGGACTGGCGCTCGTCGAGATTGAACTTGGCCAGACGCAGTGCTGAGAAGGCTGCCATGACAAAGGCTGCGAAGGGGATGTAATCGCTCACGGGCATGAGGAAGGCGGGGTAGTGTACCATGGTGAGCTCGAAGCCCACGATGGCTGCGGGTGCCAGTCCGAAGGTGATGTCGTCGGCCAGCGAGTCGAGCTCCTTGCCTATGGGCGACGATACGTGGAGCAGTCGGGCGCTCATGCCGTCGAAGAAGTCGAAGGCTGCGCCTATGACAATCCATAGGAGTGCGATGTCTACATTGCCTGTGAAGGCATGGAATGTAGCAATACATCCTGCAATGAGATTGCAGGATGTCAGTGTGTTGGGGATGATTTTCTTGATGGTCTGTAACATGGTTGTATCAGTCCTTTAGTTTGGCTATCACTGTCTGGTCGCCCGTGGTGGTCTGGCCCATCTTGACACACACCTCGGTGCCTATGGGCAGATATACGTCTACGCGCGAACCGAACTTGATGAAGCCCAGATGTTCGTCGATGAAGCATTCCTCTCCGGGCTTGGCGTAGGTCACGATGCGGCGTGCCACGGCGCCGGCTATCTGTCGGCAGAGGATGTCGGTACCCTCGGGCGTGGTAATCATGATGTCGGCGTGCTCGTTTTCCTCGCTTGCCTTGGGCAGCCATGCCTTGTGGAAGTTGCCGTTGCGGTGGTTTACAAACTTCACCTTACCGTCTACGGGGAACCAGTTGGCATGCACGTTGAAGAGGCTCATGAAGATTGATACCATGAGGCGGCGCTCATGGAAGTACTCGTTCTCCTCTACCTCTTCGATTACTACTATCTTGCCGTCGGCGGGCGCAACGACCAGCCGCTCGGTGTCTTCGCTGCCGAAGTAGCGTATAGGACATCTGAAGAAATTGAGGATGATGGCATATATGGAGCCGAAAATGACAAGGAACGACCAGAAGGGAATCTTGGTCTCAAACGAACGGTGCAATATCAGCGCGACGGCGGCAATGAAAATGAAACCATAGATGATGGTGTCTGTGCCCTCGCGGTGGATACGTATCTTTTTTAGTTTTTTAATTCTATTGCCCATAAGGTTACTCTATATTCTATGCAAAGATACATTAATTAATGTGATGTCGCAAATATTGGCCGCGTTTTTTTTGTGGATGTCGGCAAATGTATGTAACTTTGAAACCCCAAACACAATTTTCGCCACCATTATGGAAGATTTTATACACCTGCACGTACACACCCACTACTCTATACTCGACGGTCAGTCCAAGATACCCCACCTGGTCGACAAGGCCATTGCCGACGGCATGCGCGGTATGGCGGTCACCGACCACGGCGTGATGTATGGCATCAAGGAACTGGCCGACTACTGCGCCGGTGTCAACAAGAAGCGCAAGGAGGAGGGGCTCGAGCCTTTCAAGCCCATCCTGGGTTGTGAGATGTATGTGGCGCGCCGCCGCAAGGAAGACAAGGTCAAGGAGATGGGCGACAACAGCGGTTACCACCTCATCGTGCTGGCCAAGAACTATAATGGTTACAAGAATCTCATCAAGCTCGTCTCCAATGCGTGGACAGATGGCTACTACTATCGTCCGCGTACCGACCGCGCCGACCTCGAGCGCTACCACGAAGACCTCATCGTCTGCTCGGCATGTATCGCCGGCGAGGTACCCTCCAAGATTCTGCATGGCGACATCGAGGGAGCCCGCGAGGCGTGTGAGTGGTATCATCGCGTGTTTGGCGACGACTATTACCTCGAGCTCCAGCGCCACGAGGTGACCGACCCCACCATCCTGGCCAACCGCGAAGCCTTCCCCCTGCAGCAGAAGGCCAACAAGGTGCTCATCGAGATGGCCCGCGAGTATGGCATCAAGCTCGTCTGCACCAACGACTGCCACTTTGAGGACAAGGAGACCGCCGAAGCCCACGACCATCTGCTCTGTATCTCTACAGGCAAGGACCTGGACGACCCCAACCGCATGCGCTACTCCAAGCAGGAGTGGTTTAAGACCCGCCAGGAGATGAACGACATCTTCAGCGATGTGCCCGAGGCGCTTGCCAACACCATCGAGATACTCGACAAGGTCGAGATATACAGCATCGACCACGGCCCCATCATGCCCTTCTTCCCCATCCCCGAAGACTTTGGCACCGAGGAAGAGTGGCGCCGCCGCTTCACCGAGGAGCAGCTCTTCCACGAGTTCACCTCCGATGAGAACGGTGAAAACCCGCTGCCTCCCGACGAGGCCCAGAAGGTGATAGACCGCCTGGGCGGCTACGACAAGATATACCGCATCAAGTTTGAGGCCGACTATCTGGCCCACCTCGCCTACGAGGGCGCCAAGGAGCTCTACGGCGACCCGCTGCCCGACAATGTGAAGGAGCATATCAACTTCGAGCTCCACGTCATGAAGACCATGGGTTTCCCCGGTTACTTCCTTATCGTGTCAGACTTCATCAATGCCGCCCGTCGCGACCTCGGCGTGTGGGTAGGTCCGGGCCGTGGCTCGGCTGCGGGCTCGGTTGTGGCCTACTGTCTGGGCATTACGCGCATAGACCCGCTCAAGTACGACCTGCTGTTCGAGCGTTTCCTCAACCCCGACCGTGTGAACCTCCCCGATATCGATACCGACTTCGACGACGACGGCCGAGGCAAGGTGCTGCGCTGGGTGATGGACAAGTACGGTCATGAGAACTGTGCCCACATCATTACCTATCAGGCCATGGCCACCAAGAACTCCATCAAGGATGTGGCGCGCGTGGAGCGTCTGCCCCTCGACAAGGCCAATGCCCTCTGCAAGGCCATCCCTGATCGTCTGCCCGACGGCATGAAGATGAACCTCACCAATGCCATCAAGGCCACGCCCGAACTGCGTGATGCCGAGGCGTCGTCCAATCCCCAGGAGCGCAACACTATCAAGTATGCCAAGATGCTCGAGGGCACCGTGCGCGGTGTGGGTCTCCATGCCTGCGGCTTCATCATCTGCCGCGACCCCATCAGCAACTGGGTACCCGTGTCTACTGCCGACGACCCCGACTTCCCTGAGTTCAAGACGGCTGTCACCCAGTACGACGGCCACGTCATCGAGTCTACCGGCCTTATCAAGATGGACTTCCTGGGACTGAAGACTCTCTCCGAGTTGAAAGAGGCGGTAAAGAACGTGAAGCTGACCAAGGGCATCGATGTAGACATCGACACCATACCCATCGACGACGAGCTCACCTACAAGCTCTATCAGGAGGGCCGCACCATCGGTACCTTCCAGTTTGAGTCGCCCGGCATGCAGAAGTATCTGCGTGAGCTCCATCCCACCGTGTTCGAAGACCTCATCGCCATGAACGCCCTCTATCGTCCGGGCCCTATGGACTACATTCCCGACTTCATCAAGCGCAAGCACGACCCATCGCTGGTGACCTACGACATACCCTGTATGGAGAAATATCTCAAGGACACCTATGGCATCACCGTCTATCAGGAGCAGGTGATGCTCCTGTCGCGCCAGCTGGCCAGCTTCACCCGAGGCGAGAGCGACGCTCTGCGTAAGGCTATGGGTAAGAAGAAGAAAGCCATCGTAGACGCCATGAAACCCAAGTTTATCAAGCAGGGACAGGCCAACGGCCACGACCCCCAGGTGCTCGAGAAAATCTGGGGCGACTGGGAGAAGTTTGCCTCCTATGCCTTCAACAAGTCTCATGCCACCTGCTACTCCTGGGTGGCCTACCAGACCGCCTATATGAAGGCTCACTATCCGGCCGAGTTTATGGCTGCCATCATGACCCGCCGCAAGAGCGACATCAAGGAGATTACCAAGCTCATGGACGAATGTCGCACCTACGGTGTGCCCACCCTGGGCCCCGATGTCAATGAGAGTTACGAGAACTTCGGTGTAAACCACCATGGCGAGATACGCTTCGGACTGGCTGCCATCAAGGGTATGGGCGAGGCTGCCGCCACCGCCATCATCAACGAGCGCGAGGCCAACGGCCCCTTTGCCGATATCTATGACTTCGCCGAGCGCGTGGACTTCCGCAATGTCAACCGCAAAGCCTTTGAAAGCCTTGCCTACAGCGGAGGCTTCGACAGCTTCGGGCTCTATCGTGAGCAGTATTTTGCACCTTGTGGCAAGGAGGGCTCGTTCCTCGATGCCATCGTGCGTTATGGCCAGCGCTTCCAGGCGTCCAAGGCCGAGGCAGCCACTTCGCTCTTCGGTGCAGACGATGTAGAGATAGCCCATCCACAACCATCCAAGCCAGAGCTGTGGAACACACTCGAACGACTCAACAAGGAGCGCGAACTGGTGGGCATCTATCTCTCTGCCCATCCGCTCGACGACTACGAGGTGGCGCTCAAGCACCTCTGCAATACCCAGTGTATCGACATCCGCGGTCGCGACACCGACATGGAGCCGCTGAGCAAACTGCAGGAGGTAACCTTCGGCGGAATCATCACCGAGTCGACCGAGCGCTTCTCCAACTACAGCGGCAAGCCCTTCGGTATTATCCAGATAGAAGACTACAGCGGCACTGGCGAGTTGAGTATCTTTGATGCCGAATGGCCCAAGTGGAACGGCATGCTCAAGAAGGAGTATCTCGTGCGCATCACCGCCAAGTGCGTGGAGCGCTACCGTGGTTCGGGCAAGTTCCAGCTCAATATCGTCAACGTAGAGTTCCTCGTCGATGTCAAGAACCGCGGCATCACCAGCATGACGATAGGCATAGACTGCGACAAGTTTGACGAGCAGCTTGAAGACAACCTCGCCACCAAGCTCAACGACAACCTCGGCCAGACCCCCCTGCTCATACGCTTCTACAACTGTATGGACCAGAGGGGCGAGATAGTGATGCGCTCGGCCAAGAGCGTCAATGTGACCAGGAAACTGCTCGACTTCCTCGACGAATATCACTTCAGCTATCAGTTCAATACCTGACGACTCCCTCCGCTGCGTGGCGGTGGTTGCAGATACGAGAAATGGTTCGACAGCAGCTCAATGCAAGCTCTATCGAACCATTTCTCGTATCTGTAGTAAGGGTGTTATCAGTTGTGAACCAGCGTGCCTATCTCTTCGCCGTCCATCACGCGCTTGAGGTTGCCCACCACATCCATGTTGAATACATAGATAGGCAGATTGTTCTCCTTGCACATCGTGGTGGCGGTGAGGTCCATCACGCGCAGGTTGCGGGTATAAATCTCGTCGAAGGTGATGTCGTGAAACTTGGTGGCTGTGGGGTCCTTCTCGGGGTCGGCGGTGTAGATGCCGTCTACGCGGGTGCCCTTGAGCATCACGTCGGCCTCAATCTCTATGCCTCGCAGCGACGAGCCGGTGTCGGTGGTGAAGTAGGGGCTGCCCGTGCCGCCCGAGAAGATGCACACGCGGCCGTCTTCCATGGCCTCGATGGCCTTCCACTTGCTGTAGAACTCGCCGATGGGCTCCATGCGTATGGCGGTGAGCACCTTGGTCTTCACGCCCTCGGCCTCGAGAGCCGAACTCAGCGCCAGCGAGTTGATTACCGTGGCACACATGCCCATCTGGTCGCCCTTGACGCGGTCGAAGCCCTTCTGGCTGCCGCTCAGTCCGCGGAAGATGTTGCCGCCGCCGATGACGATGCCTATCTGCACACCCATCTCGTGTATCTCCTTGATTTGGCGGGCATAGTCACCCAGTCGCTCAGGGTCGATACCATAATTCTGATTGCCCATCAAGCTCTCGCCCGAGAGCTTGAGGAGGATTCTCTTAAATCTTGCCATAGTCTTATTTGTATTTTCAGATGATAAATTCCACTTCCTTGAACGCATAGCTGCGCTGTCGGCCCTCGCTGTCGCGCAGGCTGAGCCTGCCGTCGTAGGCCACGCCCACCAACTCGGCGTCAAATTCGCCGTCGGCGTCGCGATAGCGGTAGAAACCCTTGCGGCGGTAGAGCGCCTCGTGATACTCGCGGCTTATGCCGGCATAGTCGCCCTCCTGCACCCGTCGGTAGTAGTCGTCGAAGGCTTGGAGGATGCGCTCGAGCAGATGGTCTATGCTCTCGTCGCTGCCTGTAATCTGGCTGAGCGACACGGGGTTGGGCGCGTCGCTGGTGAAGCGCCGCTGGTTTACGTTGATGCCCGTGCCCATAATCATGCGCTTCAGTCGGCCGCCGCTTACCGCCGTCTCGATGAGCGTTCCGCTGAGTTTGCGGTCGCGGTGGTAGATGTCGTTGGGCCACTTCAGCTCCATGCCGTCGGCATAGGCATCGAGCGCCCGCTTCAGGGCCAGCGCTTCGGCCATAGCCAGCACAAACTGGTGGCCTATCGCCACCTCCACGGGACGTATCTGTATCGAGAAGAGCAGGTTCTGTCCCTCAGCGTCCTCCCATCGGTTGCCTCCCTGTCCGCGTCCGGCGGTCTGGTGGCGTGCTGTGACCACCACCACATCCTCATCGCCCCGATAGGCGTGCAGATAGGTATTGGTCGAATCGACGGTGTCCAGTCTTATCACTCTCATATCACTCATCTACTCAGCAGCAATGGGTTGAAGGCATCCTCAGTGTGTATCACGTCGCAGTGGCGCGAGTCCATGCCCACCACGGTGATGATGTCAAACCTCACATCGGCGTCAATGCCCATCTGCTTGACATAGGCATTGGCTGCAATGGCCAGATTGCGCATCTTGGTCTCGTCGACGGCCAGGATAGGGTCTATCGTCAAGCCCTCCGAGCGCGTCTTCACCTCGACGATGACCAGCAGGTCCTGCGCCTCGGTAATGGCCACGATGTCCAAATCGCGCTTGCCCAGTCGCCAGTCGCGGTCCTTGATGATATATCCATGGTTCTCCAGGTAGCATGCCGCCACCTCTTCTCCCCATTTGCCTAAGTCGTTGTGTTCTGCCATAACTGTCTGCAAATGTAACACTTTTCCGCCACTCAGCCAACTAAAGGCAAGAGAAATAGGCTGCGCCCCACCAATATTGCCGCCACCGCCGCTCCTGGTTTCCATCTCCGCCGCTTAAGGTGCAGCGGAGTTTCAATGACAGTGTAATGGCTAAATTCGAGTAGGGTGGTTATGCAAACTTCTCCTGGAAATGCGCTATATTCAGCTAAATGTGTGTTTTTTTGATAGATTTAGCTGAATATACGCCATGTTTTAGTATTTTTGCAACTGAAACATTGATACTTGAATATGTTGTCTGATACGAAAAGTTGAGTAATCTATTAATAAAAATGGCTTTATGAGTAATACTATGCTTAAATTGTTCTTCGCCTGTATATGTATAGGCTATACTGTCTCTATAAATGCTCAAGAAAGCATAAATGGAAGAATATTAGATGAACATGAACAAGGATTTGAAGCTGCAGTTGTCATGTTGGTATCTTTACCTGAGAATGTTCTAATGGAGACCGCTGTAACCGATAGTACTGGGCGTTTTCATTTGCCAGTTCATAAGGGTGAATTCCTTTTATGCATAAGGTCATTGGGGTATAAGGAGAAAACGAAGAATATCACCATATCTGGCCCTAATACCATTCCCGAAATCTATTTGGAGCCTGATGAGATTTTTTTACAAGATGTTGTGGTCACAGCACGCAAATCACGTCCAATTACGTCTTTTTCAAACGGAAAAGAAATATACTATAAGAGTTCATATCTCTCTACATGTTAAATTATTAATTGCTGATAACTATGAGACTGAAGCCAAAACTCCTCAATGCAATAATATTAGGATTGACAATGTTCCTTTCAATGCAAACAGCTTTTGCTGCTTGCAAACAGTCATTTGCCGCTCAACAAAAGAAGGTAGCGACTATTAGCAAAAAGAGAGTTGTCAAGAGCAAGAAGAGAACCTATAGCAAGGCTTCGGCGCGTAAATATTCGCATAGGGAACTGAACGCCATTATGCGGATACTTGAGCGGAAGTTCCTGTCGGAAGACAAGACCCCGGCCTTGCGAAATGTTGTTGGATTTGGAATGGGATCCAACTCCATTGATGTTGCGCTCCGTTGGAACACGAAGGAGAAGCAGCAGGAATTTCGTAGGCAGATTTACAACTCGCCCGCCATCAGGTTTGAGGGCAAGTTGGACCCTATCATCGACAACAGGGAAGGCGTGAGCACCTACCAAGGCATCTCCCTCAAGGCGGAGAAGCCTTCCTATCCATTGGGCACCACGGAGATCAGATTCACGATTACCAACCATAGTGGCGAAGAATTTGTGTATGGCGATGCCTATAGCATCACGGCCCAAGGAGCGGATGGCAATTGGTTTGTTGTGCCCACCGATTGCTCGTTCACGGCCATCGGTCATGTTTTAAGCGATGGTCAAAGCGGCACCATCACGGCCCATCTTTTTCCCGATATTCTTCCCAACAAACCAGGCGTTTACCGCTTTTTTTATGAGGATAGCATAGATGGTGAGAAGGTGCCTTTCATGGCAACCTTTGAGTTGAAGTAAATAAAAAGAATTGTTGCTTATGAAAATACTCTTCAGTTTATTGGCATTTTGTTTATTTGCCTCATGCGTCCATTCCCAAGAGGCGGTGGACACGGTAAGTGTGCGTGTACAATACAGAGTAAAATATAATGAACGTAATATGAAACTAAGAGATAAAGATGCAAAGAAATATTTGCTCACAGTATTTGTGGCTACATTTGTTGCCTATATTATTCCTGCAGTGGTCTTGTACTTGGGACATTTTATGGGCATTATGCTTACGATTTGTATTTCCTTGTTTAACTTGAGTATGGCTTTGCTTGCTTGGCTTTGGGCAAAATCTGTTAGAAAGGAATTTTTGCTGAAAAGACAAATAATATTGAATAGTCTTGTGACGTTGCTTTTGATAGGCATTATTTCCTTAGTTGTAACCAATGGTGCTGCCTTATCTTTGAGTCTTATGGTGTTTGTATGGTTGGGGATATTCAATCTCTTGCCCATTTGTATCCACTATGCCATTTATTCTTTTATTTCCAAAAGAACCAATTCAAAGAAAGAGAGGCCTATATGAAGTATATAGAATTGTTTTGGAATAGGCTATATTATTGCATTTTTAACTGCGATAAGAAAACGCAAACTCTTTTAAACAGATTTTTTGAATGTTTGTTTTACTATTTGAAGTTTTACAGAAATCGTAAAGGGAACAACACAAGAATACCTTATAACGAAACTGTAGGAATATGTGTATCGGATTATATCATGATTGGATTTACTTGTCTGTTGATATGGACTTTATTCAATCTCGTATCCATATTATTTTCATGTGTTTCTTTACTGCCTTTAGGCAAGACTGCGTTTATCCTTGTCTCAGTAGTACCTTGCCTCTTTATAAATTACTTTTTCTTATGGAGAAAGGATAAATATCTTAGGTACTGGGAGGTGTTTGCTAAAGATACGCCAGGAATCAGACGAGTATGGTATTGCATAACTTGCGTATGTTTGCTCCTCGTCTGGCCTATATGTATATTTAGCATGATAATAATGTCTGACTAAGAAGAATCAAATAATGGAATATTTACGTCTTTGGGGAATCCTTTCTTTTATAACAGGTATAGCCTTATTGTTCCACACAATAAGAAAGCGAAAATCAATAGGTCTCATTTTGTATGTTACTTATTTGATTTTTGCCATCACTTGTGTCTGCTTAGGAATTTACTGCATTATCCGTAACCAATACGACGAGTTGTGCGCCATCATTTTCGGCATAGCATTCACAGTCTTTACTTCACTACTGTCCAATAAAAGTTGGCTAATCGGTCTTTGAAATAATTGAAATTCAG
>OFMT01000501.1_pt1 | contig 35609 bp, 30 predicted proteins | sample 1541891 | NCBI WGS metagenome assembly OFMT01 (sample SAMN04209230, study PRJEB22552) | human gut metagenome | biome: gut; material: feces | host: Homo sapiens | place: USA: Oklahoma | reverse complement strand
TATGGCAGGGCGGCGGTTCATGCTTTTCGTCCCAGGCTTCCGACAAAACCGCGAAAATTCACGAATATAATTGAAATAAAGGCATTTCATGTGATAATATAAAAAATAAAGACAGCAGTTAGACTGTCGCATCAGATGAAACGACACAAGGAGTGCATATCATGGCATATTTGGGAAATCCTAAGAACACAATCGAGGTTCTGCAGAAATACAATTTCAATTTTCAAAAGAAATTCGGACAGAACTTCCTTATTGATACAGGCATTTTGGAGGAAATCATAGACTCGGCCGGCATCACAAAGGACGATATGATACTTGAGATAGGCCCGGGAATAGGTACGATGACACAGTATCTGTGTGAGTCGGCGCGCCAGGTAATAGCAGTCGAGATAGATACAAATCTGATACCTATACTTAAGGATACTCTGAGTGAATATGATAATGTAAAGGTCATAAATGATGATATATTAAAGGTAGACATAAATGCTCTGGCAGAAGAATATAATAATGGTAAGCCGATAAAGGTTGTTGCAAACCTGCCATATTACATAACGACACCTATTATTATGGGGCTGTTCGAGAGTCATGTGCCGATAGACAGCATTACAATTATGGTGCAGAAGGAGGTCGCAGACCGTATGCAGGCAGGTCCCGGCAAGAAGGATTACGGAGCTCTGTCACTTGCAGTGCAGTATTATTCGCACCCTGAGATAGTGGTAAATGTGCCGCCAAGCTGTTTCATGCCACAGCCAAAGGTAGGAAGCTCTGTTATATCGCTCAAGCGATACGAAAAGCCGGTGGTTGACGTAGATGATGAAAAGCTGATGTTCAAAATCATCAGGGCATCTTTCAACCAGCGCAGGAAAACTCTTGCCAACGGGCTCAACAATTTCGGTGGTATGGGACTGACCAAGGAGCAGATACAGCAGAGTATAGAGGCTCTCGGAGTTCCTGTAAATGTGCGTGGTGAGGCTCTAAGCCTTGCACAGTTTGCGCAATTATCAAATATAATTGGTGCCGCAAAATAGAAAAAGCATGAATAAATCCATGCAGACAGGACATACTATCATCAGAACAATTCAGATGATGGAGGTAATGTCCTATGAAAAAACAACAAATTGCAGCAGCGGCATGTCTCGTGGCTGGAGCCATAGGATTTGCAGCGGTATATTCAACACAGAAACCCGGGAAAGACGAGATACCAACAGAAATTTCACAGACTTCGTCTATAGTTGAGCCTACAGAGAAAAAGACACCACAGAAAACTACAGAAAAAGTAGACTCAGAGACAAAAATGGGACAGGAAGAATCAGCTGCAGGGCAGCAGGAAAATCAGCAGCCCACGGAAAAACAACTGCATTTTGTCCCAGAAAATGTGACAAACTGGCCTGTAAAGGGAGATGTGCTTTTGCCGTTTTCCATGGACAAGACGGTTTATTTCCCGACACTCGACCAGTATCAGTATAATCGTGGCATGGTAATACGTGCAAACGAAGGAGATGCGGTATACTCAGTTACCGAGGGCAGGATTATAGACATATATGACAGCGCAGAGACAGGCTGCACAGTAGTGCAGGATTTAGGAGACGGCTATACGGCTACTTACGGACAGCTTGCAAATCTAACCTGCAGTGAGGGCGATGTGCTTGAGGCAGGAGAAACACTTGGAACAGTTGGAAAGGTGACCAGATACTATACTGTTGAGGGAACCAATGTGTATTTTGCTATGGAACAGGATGGAAAACCGGTCAATCCTATGGACTATTTCGGAGATATATAGAGGTGAAAAGTGGAGTTTAACGAATACAATGAGAGTGTGAAAAACTGGACAAATGGCATTCTTGACAATTACAGAAAGGACGCCGAGCTCACAATCAGATATTGCCATGAGTTGATAGATTACGGAGAAAAGACAGCAGATTCAAAGCTCTTGGGCTTCGGATACTATCATCTTGCCATGACACTTTATTGCCTGAATGACTACGATAACATTTTTGATATCGTGGTCAGGGCGATAGATCATCTGGAGAAGGCGCAGAGTGGTCGACAGAGCAGATATGGATGAAAATTATACATATATTGTAAGGTGTGCTGACGGCACACTTTACACCGGTTGGACAAATGACCTGAAAAAGCGCATAAAAGCGCATAACTCCGGGAAAGGTGCCAAATATACAAAGACACGCAGACCTGTGGAGCTGGTCTATTTCGAGCACTTTGCCACGAAAGAGGAGGCAATGAGCAGGGAGTATCATATAAAACAGCTCAAGCACGCACAAAAGCAGGCTCTGATAGATGAAATGAATAAAAATAACAAAAGTATTTTTACACAAAACGGATAGTCGAAAATAACTAAAATGACCAAACGCCAGTGTGAGAATACTTATTTTTTTGCAATTATTTGTGAAAAATTGCCAAAAAATACCTGGTGTTTTTATTAATATATACAGAAAAGACAAAATCCTCTTGCGAAACTACATGAAACTGTCTATAATAATTCTTGTGAAAACGTTACCGCAAACATTACCGAAAACAACCAGGGATGTTTGCAAAGACAATTTTAATATTAAATCTTTTAGGAGGGTTTAAAATGAAAAAGAAATTAGTAACAGTATTACTCGCTTCTTCAATGGTAGCAACAATGCTTGCCGGATGTGGATCAGGAAGCGGAGACGGAACAGAGAAAGGCTCATCTGCAAAGGGCGGCGATGGCTCAGTTTACATGTTAAACTTCAAGCCGGAGACAGATCAGGCATGGCAGGATCTTGCAGAGAAGTACACAGATGAGACAGGCGTACAGGTTACAGTAGTAACAGCAGCTGATGGACAGTACAAGACAACACTTAAGTCTGAGCTTGCTAAGAAGGAGGCTCCTACAATCTTCAATATCGGAAGCACATCAGACTGCGCAGAGTATGACAAATACATATATGACTTAAAGGACAGCGAGATTTACAAGCACCTTACAGATAAGTCACTTGCACTTGAGTACAATGGCAAGATTGCATCAGTAGCTAACTGCTATGAGTGCTACGGAATCATCTACAACAAGGCAATTCTTGAGAATTACTGCAAAAATTACTCAGGAGCAGTTATCAAGTCAGTAGATGATATCAAGGATCTTGATACATTAGAGAAGGTTGCAACTGATATCAACGAGCATGTAGATGACATCAACAAAGCTTGTGACTTACATCTTACAGAGGCATTTGCTTCAGCAGGACTTGACAGCGGATCTAACTGGAGATTCACAGGACATCTCGCAGGTCTCGAGCTCTACTATGAGTTCAAGGATGCAGGATGTGATCTCACAGCAGGACAGAAGGAAGTTACAGGTAAGTACATGGACAACTTCAAGAGAGTTTGGGATATGTACACAAATACATCAGCAGCAGACAAGGCTACACTTGATTCAGGAAGCTTAAATGCTGAGTCAGAGCTTGGTATGGAAGAGGCTGTATTCTACCAGAATGGTGACTGGGAGTACGCTAACTTCGCAGATGACAACGAGAACGGATACACAGTTAAGCAGTCTGACCTTTCAATGATGCCTATCTACTTCGGTGTAGATGACGCGAACGAGGGACTTGCAGTTGGTACAGAGAACCACTGGACAGTAAACGCTAAGGCAGATCAGAAGGATATTGATGCAACACTTGAATTCCTCAACTGGGTAATCACAAGTGATGACGGACGTGATGCAATCGTTAATAAAATGGGTCTTTCAGCTCCATTCGATACATTCACAGGCGACTATGAGTCAAAGAACGCTTTTGCTAATGTAGCATCAGAGCTTGCAAAGGAAGGCAAGACATCAGTAGCATGGTCATTCAACGCAACACCTTCAGTAGATGACTGGAGAGCTGATTTCCTTGCTCCACTCACAGAGTACACAGAGCGTAATGGTTCATGGGATGACGTTGCAAAGGCATTCTCAGAGAAATGGGCTTATTACTGGGATCTTCAGAACGAGCAGTAAAATTCTCTAAAAGTTAGTAAAAAGTAGTAAAAGTGGGGTGAGTGGCAGTCACTCACCCCATATTTTTTTAAGAAAGGTATATTTGTTATGGAAAAGTCGATTAGAAAAAAATTTTGGATCTTCGCTTTACCGACAATGGCAGCATTTACAATAGGATTTATTGTACCGTTCGTATATGGTATCTTCCTTTCATTTTGTAAATTCTCCACTGTTACAGACTGGAAATGGGTGGGATTTAAAAATTACACAAGGATTTTTGTTGTAAACGGCAGTGTGGATACAACCTTTATTCATTCAATCTGGTACACAGCACTATTTACAGTAGTTTCGGTACTGATTATCAATATCGTATCATTTGCAATAGCAATGGCGCTTACAAAAGGAATCAGAGGAACAAATCTTTTCCGTACAGTATTCTTCCTTCCAAACCTGATCGGTGGAATCGTACTTTCATATGTATGGCTGATGATTTTTAACTCTATCCTGCAGAACTATTCAAAGACAATCGTAAGCTCAGAGTGGTCAGCATTCTGGGGACTTATCGCAGTAGTATGCTGGCAGCAGATTGGATATATGATGATTATCTACATCGCAGGTATTCAGAATATACCGGGTGAGCTTATTGAGGCAGCAAAGATTGATGGAGCCAACAGATGGCAGCTCTTAAAGAGCGTTATTCTTCCAATGCTTATGCCGACAATCACAATCTGTACATTCCTGACATTGACAAACGGCTTCAAGCTGTTCGACCAGAACTTAGCTCTTACAGGCGGTAATCCGGGAAAGATGTCAGAGCTGCTTGCCTTAAATATCTACAACACCATGTATGGAACAACAGGATGGCAGGGCGTAGGTCAGGCAAAGGCTGTTATATTCTTTATAATTGTTGCAATTATCGCACTTGCACAGAATAAGATTACTACAAGCAAGGAGGTACAGGACTAATGGCAAAACAGAAAAAAGCGCAGGAAGTCAGTGCCGTAAGACAGGCCAAGCACGGTTGGATAATCACATTATTATTCGCTGTTTTATCAATACTTTGGATTTCACCAATCTTTATGGTGTTACTCAATTCATTTAAGAGAAAAGCCTACATATTCAAGCATCCGTTTGGAATCAGCACAGTATCTATCACTGAGGGCTTTGAAGCCTTCAAGGATGGTATGTCAAGGCTTTTCTGTAGCACATTAAACTACAAGAATGGTCTCAGAATGACACATTTCTGGGACTGCTTTGGAAATTCACTTTTCATCACAGTCGGCTCAGTAGTACTTATTGTACTCTGCTGCTCAATGTGTGCATGGTACATAGTTCGTGTAAAGACTAAGGGCACAAAGCTTATGTATACACTTTGCCTTTTCTCTATGATTGTACCATTCCAGATGGTAATGTTTACATTATCAAAATTTGCAAATATGCTTCATTTATCAAATCCACTCGGTATCATCATTGTATACCTTGGCTTTGGAGCAGGACTTGCTGTGTTTATGTTTACAGGATTTGTAAAGAGTATCTCATTAGAGATCGAAGAGGCAGCTATGATTGATGGCTGTACACCATTACAGATGTATTTCAGGGTCGTATTTCCAATACTTCGTCCTACAGCGGTAACAGTAGCGATACTTGAGGCAATGTGGGTATGGAATGATTACCTTCTTCCATCACTGGTTTTAAACATCAACCAGTACAAAACCATACCAATTGCTATTCAGTACTTAAAGCAGAGCCACGGTATGATTGACTGGGGTGCAATGATGGCCATGCTCGTGCTTGCGATTCTGCCAATTGTTATCTTCTATATTGTATGTCAGAAGTACATTATAGAGGGTGTGCTCGCAGGAGCTGTAAAGGGTTAATATAGCTTACAAGAGGATATAGTTTATGTTATTTAAGCCCCACACTTGTTAAGAAAACATGTGGGGCTTAAGCTAAATTAGCAGGTTTTGTAGTTGTGGATATATGATATAACGAGTGAAATAAATTATATCACATGGATATAATGTAAAAGGACGTATCGCTGTCCGGACGGGGAAAACAATGACAATTGTAGATATAGCAAAAGAATCGGGATACTCAGTAACAACTGTATCCCGAGTTTTAAATAACAGGCAGGATGTTTCTCCTGCAGCAAAAGAAACCATAATGAAAATAGTTGAGGCACACAACTTTGTGCCAAATACCAATGCAAAGAGGCTCAAGCAGACCATTTCCAGAAATATTTATCTGTTGGTAAAGGGTACCTCTAATATGCTGTTTGCAAACGTAGTCGAGGAAATCCAGTCGATAATAGACAGAACCGACTACTCTTTGAGCATCACATATCTGGATGAGGACAGTAATCTAAGCAGTGTGACAGACCGCATATGCAGGGAGCGAAAGCCACTTGGCATCATATTCCTCGGAGGCAGCAGGGAAGATTTCTCTGAGGATACATCGTCATTTAAGGTGCCGTGTGTTATCGTGACCACATCGGCAGAAAACTGGAGCATGGAGGAGCTGTCATCTGTTTCCATTGATGATGAGAAGGCAGGGGAAACAATCGTCGACTATCTCATTGAGCATGGACATACAAAGATAGCAGAGATTGGAGCCAATCTGGAGCTTTCACAGACAGCTCGTCTGCGACATAACGGATATCTCAACAGCTTAAAAAAGCATGGAATCACACCTGATGAGCGTTACTATGAGAGAGCGCGATTCTCATATGACAGCGCATATCGTGCGATGAAAAAGCTTTTGGAAAAGGATATAGAAATCACCGCAGTCTATGCGATTTCCGATGTCATGGCAATCGGTGCCTTAAGGGCAATACTTGATAAGGGACTCAGGGTGCCGGAAGATATATCTATCACAGGCTTTGATGGTTCGACACTTGCAGAGTACTACAATCCAAAGATTGTATCTATCAGACAGCCGCACAAGGATATGGCGGCACGCAGCGTAGAGCTTCTTTTTAACATGATAGATTTGCATAAAGGCTCATGTCATGAGATAATACCATTTGAGCTGACAGAGGGCAAGAGTGTTGCCCGGATTGATTAAAGACTATATAATATCAGCTTGTTACATTCCGGACATACAATAAACGAGGAGGAATCGCGCATGGAAGTGAATAATAAGATGAAGCACACCATAAAGGTCGCATGGGCCAAAGGGTTTTCACAGTTTTTAGCACTAGCAGGAGCAATCCTGCTAGTGTTTGTGCTATTTAAATTTGATGCAATAATGGCACAGATAGTGAGAATAATAAACATACTTATGCCAATTATCATGGGGATTGTGCTGGCGTATCTCATAAATCCGATGGTAGAGTTTTATGACAGAAAGCTAAGCAATTCGCTTGGCAAAGCCATAGAAAAGAAGTGTGGAAAGAGACCTTCTATGAGAGGGTTGTCAATACTTATAAGTCTGGCCATAATAATAGCCATTATTGTAGTGCTCATCATGATGGTGGTGCCACAGCTTGTAAGCAATATCACAAATGCGGTCAGTCTTTTACCGGATCAGATACAGGACCTTGTGAAAAAAATCACGGAGCTTGCCAAAAACAATGACAGGGCAAAGGAAATAATCACTGAGCTATACAATAACGGCATAAGCTATTTTACTGAATGGGTAAAGGACAATATGCTCGGACAGGTTACCTTTGTGATAAACGGTATTATGGGAATCTTTGGCACAGCGGTAAACTGTCTTGTTGCATTCATCGTTGCCATCTATGTCCTTCTTAGCAAGGATACCTTCAAACGCCAGACTAAAAAGCTCGTGAGCGCATTTCTGCCGGAGCGCCATATACAGGTGCTTTCAAGCATCTTAAAAGAGAGCGACAAGATATTCGGTGGTTTTATCAGTGGTAAAATCATTGATTCACTCATAATCGGAGCTATCTGTTTCGTGTGCTGCCTGATACTGCGCATGCCGTATGTAGCACTCATCAGCGTGATAGTCGGAGTGACCAATGTCATACCGTTCTTTGGACCGTACATTGGAGCCATACCAAGCACCATACTCATCATGCTCGACAGCCCGTCAAAGGGTGTGATATTTTTGCTGTTTATCATTATCTTACAGCAGGTGGACGGCAATATTATCGGACCAAAGATACTCGGTGAGTCCACAGGACTCTCACCTTTCTGGGTGGTATTTGCAATCTTCCTTGGAAATGGATTATTTGGAGTAGTGGGGCTGTTCATCGGAGTACCGACATGGGGTGTCGTGTACTACCTGATAAAGAGATATGTGAATTATCGTGTGAGGAAGAAAGAATAAACGTACTGTTAAAAAATAAGTTATAAATTTTGAAAATAGTACTTGAATACTGGAAAATATGTGTATATAATGTGTGAACGAGGCTTTGAAAAAGAGCTTGTTCACACATTTTTTTAATAGATTTTCTGCAGGGGTGAACCTGCTGGGAAAAGTTATTATGAATTGAATTTTTGGGGAGGGTATTTACACATGAAGACAGACATGACTAAAGGCAATCCAATGAAAATTATACTGCTGTTCTCGATTCCTGTTCTGATGGGAAATCTGTTTCAGCAGTTCTATAATATGGTGGACACGATTATCGTGGGGCAGTATCTGGGCTCAAAGGCGCTTGCGGCGGTTGGTTCGACAGGCTGTATTATGTTTCTGGTGCTTGGCTTTGCAAATGGAATAGCACAGGGCTTTGGAGTTATGGCAAGCCATGCGTTTGGTGCGAAAAAAGAGAAGCTTTTGAAGCATTATGTGGCACTGGCTATAATTCTTACAGTTATTGTCTCAGTGGTGCTCACGATTCCGACAGTGCTTGCATCGAGGCAGCTTCTTATCTGGCTCAATACACCTGATGATATACTTGTCATGGCTGATGCGTACATAAAGGTCATTTTTGCGGGAATTTTCTGCACCATGTCCTACAATGTGGCTTCCGGTCTTTTGCGAAGTATCGGAGACAGCAAGACTCCGCTGTACTTTTTGATTTTTTCATCTGTATTGAATATTGTGCTGGATATATTCTTTATCGTGGTGGTGAAGGCAGGCACGGCAGGAGCAGCTTATGCGACAGTTATCTCCCAGGGAATTGCTGCAGTTTTGTCATTTATCGTGATGTTTAAGAAGTATGATTTGCTGCGCACCAGCCGTGAGGATTATTACATGGACTGGAGCGGAATCTGGCGAATGCTCTCAATCGGTCTGCAGATGGCACTCAACTATTCAATCACTGCTATCGGAACGATGATCTTCCAGGCTGCGGTCAATGTGTTCGGTTCGCAGGTGGTAGCTGCGTATACCGCCGCATCCAAGGTCAGCAATATCGCGACACAGACCATGCCTACACTTGGAACAGCCGCTGCGACTTACTGCGGACAAAATCTTGGAGCAGGAAGATACGACAGGATATTTAAGGGTATGAAGTCATGCTTTTTCATATGTATAGGCTGCGCAGTTTTAGCGGCAGCAATTAACTGCTTTGTCGGACCGTACATGATAGGCTGGTTTATCACATCGCCTACGGCAACTGACATTGACTGTGCTATGAAATATCTGAAAATCGCGAGTGTCTTCATGCTTCCTCTTGCATGGATTTTTGCATACAGAAACGGTCTGCAGGGACTTAACAAGGGTCTTGTGCCTATGCTTAGCGGTGCGATGGAGCTTGTGTCGAGATGGATTGCAATACTTGCCCTGTCAAAGCCATTTGGTTACGGCGGTGTGTGCTTTGCAGATCCGGCAGCCTGGCTTACAACAGGAATACTACTTATTGTGACCTACTATGTGTGGGAGATGCGCATGAGAAAGAAGATACAGATAAAATAGATTTCACACAAATTGGTTTATTCGTGGTACAATTAAGCCACGGATAAATCAATTTCATTTACAGAGATAAAGAGGCGGATTGCATGAATTATTATGAGCTTTCAAACACTGTCACCCCTGATACCATTGGATACAAAAATGGCTTATGGCAGAAAAGATATGTGCAGATTTACAGAGTATTGACTGTTGTATGGAGTGTTTTGACATTATGCTTGTTGTTTGGAATGTTCCATAGGGATGACTATAGTTCAGGAATGATTAAATCATGTTTATTGCTCTTTTTTGCAGGTATTATTTTTCTGGTGTTGATGCTGATCGCTGTTGTTAATATATCAGCGAAAAGGACAGAGAATTGGAGCCTTCAGGACAGGCATGATTACAATTTGGCTATGTACAGAACCAGATACAGGAATAATAGGCAGCTTCAGTCAGTTGTGTTGATAGTGATGGCTAAGCAGCAGCTTCTTATGTCAAACTATGATCTGGCCGCACAGGCTCTTGCAATGGTTGATATCAATTGTGTGAAGCTGCCATATTTAAGAGATTATTATTTTTGCAATGCTGCAGTTTTGTTTCTATGTGATAAGCCGGGCTGGCAGGAGTGGCTGGATAAGTGCTATGCTGTGCCGGCGAATCAAAAGCAGATGACGGACATGCAGATTGGTGCATTGTTTTTATCAGAAAATGCAAAAATGGATTTGTGTCAGGCAATTTACGCAGACACAAGGATAAAGCATAAGTGGCCGACAGAAATTGTAGTTACTGCGATATTGGTGTTGTATGCAGGAATTTTCTATGGAGTAGGAGGCTTACTGTCTCGAGGATATCACTATAGATACTGGTTCGAGCTGTCGTCTGTTCTGATAACATACGCAGGCTGTATGGTCTTGTCGCTTTACTGGATAATCAGGTGGATATTATTCAGTGACAGCGTATCTAAAAAGTCAGAAGGGGTAAGGCTATTCAGAAAAGTAATACTCATAGTCATGTGGCTGTGTTTGATGGCTGCCATGGTTATTAATCTGATAATTTCATTCATCGGCATGGATACGGAGAAAAAGGTATATGCGAATGGTCTTATCTGCATGAGTACTTCGGATGGATATAGTACTGATGAATATTATAACATCAAGGTTGGACCTTTCCTGAGACGAAATTTGACATTTAAGGAAACAATAAAGTTTGGACTTATAAACGATGATGACAGCACCGGAGACAGTGGAAATGATGCTGGTGATAGTGGTGCAAATGACAGTGAAAACAGCACTGAGAATAATTCACAGTCATACAATGACGCTTCTGAAAATACAGAAAATGAGAATGCAGGAAATGAGAACGCTGACGAAAGCCTGGATACAGAAAGCATGGCCGTATATGATTACATGTCAGCTGCAGGGATACTCTCAGCCGGGGATGCCGGTATTATTCGCAACGGTTCCACAGCTAAAGGTACTTTTTATTCTGTTTTCGAAACCGGCGAGGCTGATGGAAATACGTATGAGAATAGGTTAGTTTATGACAGAGTTTCCGAAAATGGACAGTGTGATTTGTTTGTTTATGAGCAGTTGGTTAGTGGCTCAGATACAAGGCTACTGGGATTTTATGCTGTAAATAAAACCACAAATGAGGTTTTCTCAGCGGATAGAAACTCATGGGGCGGTGTGAGCAGCAGGGAATATCAGGACGCAACAGGAGAAAATTAGGCTGGTACATGTCACATAAACGATGTACTAGCTGGTTGTCTCCCTGCGAATCAGCACAGGCGCTATCTTTTTGTGCGTTGGCGCCAAATCTGGCTCAGGCTTTCTTTGTTTGCGGTTATCCATCTGCTTAACGAGTAAATCCATGGCGGTTCTTGCGATTACATCTATCTGCTGGCCGATGGTGGTGATTGGAATTATGGCTTCGTTGGCAATTGGTGAATTGTCGAAGCCGACTATTTCATAGCTGTCCGGAAAGCAGCCGTATTTTTGTATGACAAGATTCAAAAACATGTTGGCATATGTGTCGTTTGCCAGGAATACCCCTTTCTTTTTATCAGGATATTTCTCATCTATATTGTTAAAAATCACCTTCATCTGAGAAAATAAATCGTTGTACGAATCACCGGATACGTTCAGGCTGAGCTCATAGGGAATATTGTGCTCGGTACAGGTGTCCTCAAACGCACGGATTCTGTCGTATGCCGGGACATACTTTGGCACATCTACATTGATATGGATGAGAATATCACATTTGTCACGTATTAAAAGAGATGTGGCCTGAAGCGCACCCATATAGTTGTCGGAGGTGACACTGCTTATATGCATGGATTCTCGCTCGATTGCGACAATTGGAATGTGGTATGAAGCAAGCTTTTCAGATGAGAGAGTGTGACTTAGCACGATAAGACCCTCTATCTGATAAGCTAAAAGTTCATCAATGTAGTTTTCTTCCTCAGCCGCCCCCTTGTCACTCATAAAGATGAGAAACTTATAGTGATAGTCAGTGTAGGTGGCTAAAAGCTGTGTGAGCATCTCAGAGTAGTAGTGCAGGTAAAGGTTTGGCACTATTATGCCGACAAACTCGCTCTTACCGTTTGCGAGAACCTTTGCGAGCTTATTCTTCTTATAGCCGAGCTCATCAAGCGCACGGGAAATCTTTTCCTGATTCTTCAGTGTCAGAGAGTCCGGATGATTGAAATATCTTGAAATCGTTGTTTTTGAAAAGTGTGTATATTCCGCAATATCTGCAAATGTAACCTGTTTTTTTCCCATGGGATGTCTCCTTATAAAAATTACTTATATTACAAATGTTTATAAACAGTATACAGCGCAATTTCCAAAATATCAACAAAAAAGTAACCGGTTACTTTTTTTGAGAAAAGTATTGACACAGCACAAATGATATTGTATTATCAAATTATAAAGTAACCGGTTACTTTACCGGTTACACAAGAGCGTAAATTAAGTAAAAAAGACAAAATGTGAAAGAGAGTGGAGGTCACAGCAAATGAAAGAAAAAAAGCAGTCATTGAAAAGCAAAGTGACATATGTGAAGAAAAACTGGATGTTGTACATATTTTTCCTTATGCCGGCACTTTTACTGACAATTATATTCAAGTATGTTCCGATGGGCGGACTGCTCATAGCATTCAAGGATTACAATGTCATAAAGGGTGTGCTGGGGAGTCCATGGGTCGGGCTTGAATATTTCAAGAGATTTTTATCATCACCTGATTTTATGAACTACCTTATGAATACGTTAAAGGTAAGTATTTACGGATTGTTATGGGGATTTCCGGTACCGATTATACTTGCACTGCTTCTGAATCGTATTCGCAAAGAGGGCATCAAGAAAAAGATACAGCTTCTGATTTACGCACCAAATTTTATCTCAGTTATTGTACTTTGTGGTATGGTTCGTATGTTTTTATCACCAATCGGACCTATGAACAAGCTGCTCGGTATCAGCACAAACTGGATGACAATGCCGGCTGCATTCAGGACAATCTACATAGCGAGCGGCATCTGGCAGGGAGCAGGCTGGGCTTCAATCATGTATACAGCGGCATTATCCAATGCGAGCAAGGAGCTTGAGGAGGCAGCGAGAATGGATGGCGCAAACATCTTCCAGCAGATGTGGTATGTTGAGCTTCCGGCTATTAAGAATATTATAGTAATACAGTTCATCCTGCAGGCAGGAAATATTATGAGTATCGGTTTCGAGAAAGCCTATGCGTTACAGACAGATATGAACTTACCGGCATCGGAAATTCTTTCTACATATGTATACAGAATCGGACTTTTGAATGGAGACTATGGTTATTCAACAGCGGTTGGTCTTTTCAACTCGGTAATCAACGTAATATTGCTGATTATAGTCAATGCGGTTGTAAAGAAGCTAAACGATGGTGAAGGAATCTAGGAGGAAAGTGCAATGGAAAAAGATATGACGATAAAAATCAAATATTCACGGACTGATAAAATTGTTCTTGGAATTGGATATACACTTCTTGGGTTGTTTGTGCTTGCAATAATTGTTCCGTTAGTATATGTAGTGCTGGCATCTTTCATGGATCCGACAGTACTTAACAACCAGGGACTGAGCTTCAACATAAAGGACTGGACTATTGATGCATACAGACGAGTTCTGGAAAATGACATGATATGGCGCGGATTTTTTAATTCGTTTTTTTACTCAATAGCGTTTGCGGCAATCTCAGTATTTGTCACAATCCTGGCAGCATATCCTATGTCTAAAAAGGAATTTGTCGGAAGAAAATTTTTCAATGTGATTTTTATTATCACAATGTTTTTTGGAGGAGGAATGATTCCTACATTCATCCTTATAAATCAGCTCCATATGGTAAACACCGTATGGGCAATCCTTATTCCGGGCGCTTTCAATGTGTGGAATATGATTTTGGCGAGAACCTATTATCAGTCAGTGCCAAATGAGCTTCGTGAGGCATCAGCCATCGACGGAGCAAATGAAATACAGCATTTCTTTAAGATAATGCTTCCGGTTTGTAAGCCGATTATTGCGGTGCTTATGCTTTGGTCATTTGTAGGAATGTGGAACAGTTACTTTGATGCAATGATTTACCTGAATGACGCAAATCTCCAGCCATTACAGCTTGTACTGCGTTCAATTCTCGTGCAGAATACACCTCAGCCGGGCATGATTGCAGATATCCAGAGCACAGCTGAGATGGCAAAGGTTGCAGAGCAGCTCAAGTATGCTACAATTGTTGTATCAAGTTTACCACTTTTGATTATGTATCCATTTTTCCAGAAATATTTTGATAAAGGAATCATGGTTGGATCTGTTAAGGGCTAACAGAAAGGATGAGTATGGATATGAAAAAAAGAAGCTTCAAAAAATTAATTACACTTTCGCTTACACTTGCAATGCTGACAGGTGTGGCAGGCTGTGGAAAGCAGCAGAGCTTAAATGCTGAGACAAATCCGGACACACCGGTATCAGATGTGCAGTTCCCTCTGAAGGAGAAGGCTGAGCTGTCATTTATCACAAGTGCACCGGCCACATCCACACAGGATCCTAATGAGAGGACCATCTTCAAGAGAATGGAGAAGCAGACCAACGTGCATATCGACTGGACATGCTTCGTTTCAGACCAGTTCTCTGACAAGAAGAATCTGGCATTGGCGCAGTTTGGTAATCTGCCGGATGGGCTGTTTAATGCAGGTATGAGTGATTACGACCTGCTCAGATATGCAAAGCAGGGTATCATTATTCCGGTAGAGAATCTGATCGATAAATATATGCCTAATCTTCAGGCTGTTTTTGAAAAATATCCAGAGTACAGAACCATGTGTACTGCACCAGACGGACATATATATTCCTTCCCATGGATAGAGCAGCTTGGCTCAGGAAAAGAAGCTATCCAGGCAATAGGCGATATTCCTTATATCAACAAGAAGTGGCTTGACTATCTGGGACTTGATATACCGACTACCACAGACGAGCTCGAGCAGGTGCTTATTGCATTCAAAGATCATGCCGATGAGCTGGAGCAGAAATTTGATATCGAGGGTGGGGTTATTCCTATGTCATTTATCATAAACAACGGTGACCAGGATCCAGCCATCCTCATGAACGGCTTTGGTGAGGGTTATGGTGATACAGGTGACCACTTTGCGGTAACAGATGAGGGAAAAGTCATCTATACTCCGACACAGGAGGGCTACAAGGAGGGTATCGAGTGGCTTCACAAGCTTGTCACAGAGGATTTGATTGACCCTGAGGCATTTACACAGGAGTGGTCAACCTACGTGGCAAAGGGTAAAAACCACAGATACGGGCTCTGCTTTACATGGGACATCGCAAATATCGATAACAACACAGATTATGTCATGCTTCCTGCACTCACAGGACCGGATGGAGTCAGAAACATAACCAGACAGAACAACAGTGAGACCAGTGGATTTGACAGAGGCCGATGTGTACTGACATCAAGCTGCAGGGATACGGCTTTGGCAGCCGCGTGGATTGATCAGATGTATGCTCCAATCCAGTCTCCACAGAATAACTGGGGAACATACGGTGAGAAAGATTCGTTCAATATATTTGAGATGAGTACAAACGCTGACGGCGGACAGATGTTAAAGCATATGGATCTGGGCGATCAGTCACCGGTTGAGGTGCGTGAGGCGCAGTCTGTAAACGGACCGCTTGCTGTTTTAAATGAGTACTATGATGTTTATGTGACAGAGCCTGCAGATGCCAAGTGGCGTCTCGACAACATGCATGAGGCTTATCTGAAGGACATGAACAGTAAGTATGTCTATCCAAACGTGTTCATGAGCATAGATGACACCAACAAGGTGTCACAGTACGACACAGACATCAAGAAATATGCTGAGCAGAAAAAGGCCGACTGGATATTAAACGGCGGCATTGATAAGGAATGGGATTCATACCTTAAGAAACTTGATAAATATGGTTTACAGGATTATCTGAAGATAAAGCAGAAATATTTTGACAGCTATCAGAAATCCCTTGAGAGTACGTCAGAGGGCAAATAGGTTACTGTTCATAATTCTGTATTACCGGCAAAGCAAACAGAATTGGAGGATTTGAATGAGCGAATTATTGGAAAAAGCAAGAAGCTACGAGGCAAAAAAAATAGCTGCTACAGATAAAGAGAGTAAACCTTTGTTTCATATCAGTGCACCGGCAGGATGGATTAATGATCCGAATGGATTTTCTGTCTATAACGGAAAAATTCATCTGTTTTATCAGTACTATCCATATCTGCGTGAGTGGGGACCTATGCATTGGGGGCATAGTACGACAAGCGATATGATTAAGTGGGAGCAGCTTCCGTGTGTGCTGGCACCTGACGAGGAATATGATAAAAAAGGATGTTTCTCAGGAAGTGCCATTGAGGCAGATGGTAAGCATGTGCTTGTATACACAGGTGTCACAAGGATTAAACTTCCTGACGGCAGTGAGCAGGAGAGACAGAACCAGTGCATCGCATTTGGAGACGGACTTAATTATGTGAAGCATGAGAATAATCCTGTTGTGACAGGCGATATGCTTCCTGAAAACTGCAGCAGAATCGATTTCCGTGACCCTAAAATATGGAAAGAGGATGACACATATTATCTTATAGTTGGAAGCAAGGACTTAAACAATGTGGGACAGGTAGTGCTCTGCTCTTCAAAAAACCTGATCGATTGGCAGTTTGAGACAATCCTTGCGGCAAACAGCACAGGCAAAATAGGTACCATGTGGGAGTGCCCGGACTTCTTTGGGCTGGAGGATAAGCATGTGCTCATCTGTTCACCGCAGAGTATGAAGGCAGACAAATATGAGTTTCATAACGGACACAACTCTGTATATTTTCTGGGGGATTATGATAAAGAAAATCATGTATTTATCAAGGAAGAGCCGCACACACTTGACTATGGCATGGACTTTTATGCGCCACAGACTACACTGCTTCCGGACGGACGCCGCGTGATGATTGCCTGGATGAAGTCGTGGGATGCATGTGTCGTTCCTGATTCGCAGGATTGGCAGGGCATGATGACACTGCCTCGTGAGCTTGAAATAAAGGACGGCCGTATCTGGCAGAAGCCGGTTAAGGAAATAGAAAATTATCGTGCAAACAAGTGTCATTATACAGATAAAAAAATAGACTGCTACACGACCTTTGATGGCATAAAGGGCCGCACTCTCGACATGACAGTGGAGCTTTCAGGCGAGGAGTACAATAACTTCACTGTTGAAATGGCATGCGATGATGAGTATGGCACAGTGTTTACCTACAACAGAGTCGCAGGCATGCTCGAGATTGATCGTACCTGCTGTGGTGTCACAAAGGATGTCGTCTGTGTCAGAAAAATTAAAATCGCAGATACAGACAGAAAGCTAAAGCTTCGTTTCATCATGGACAGACAGTCTATAGAGCTCTTTATCAATGACGGACAGCAGGTCGCAACCACAGCTATCTGTACACCTCTTCAGGCAGACGGAATCTGCTTTAATTGTGACGGAAGTGCTGTTGTGGATATTGAAAAATATGATATAATATGATATAATTTTATAATATGAAAGCATATCAGTAGAGCATACAAATAATAACCGGACAAATTATTGGTCCGGTTATTTGTAGAATAATATACATAATATTTTGACAGGAAAGAAAGAGGTACAATATGGATGTAGTTGCATTAGGTGAATTACTTATAGATTTTACAGAAAACGGTACAAGTGCGCAGGACAATAAGCTTTTTGAGGCTAATCCGGGTGGAGCTCCATGTAACGTGCTTGCCATGCTTCAAAAGCTCGGTCATCAGACTGCTTTCATCGGAAAAGTGGGACAGGATGCGTTCGGAAGGCTGCTTGTTGATGCCGTAAAGGAGCAGGGCATCGACACAACAGGCGTGCGCTATGATGATAATGTCCATACCACTCTTGCATTTGTCCAGACCGCAGCAGACGGAGACAGAGATTTCTCATTTTACAGAAATCCGGGAGCAGATATGATGCTGATAGCGGATGAGGTGGATTTATCCCTTGTGAGAAACGCAAAAATTTTCCACTTCGGAAGTCTTTCAATGACAGATAAGATCTGTGAGAATGCGACAAAGCATGCAATAGCTGCCGCAAAAGAGGCAGGCGTACTGATTTCCTTTGACCCTAATCTGCGCAAACCGCTCTGGAAGAGCATGGACGATGCAAAAGAGAAGATAAGCTGGGGCTTTAGTCAGTGTGACATCTTAAAAATATCTGATGATGAGATTGAATTCATGACAGGCGAAAAGGACATAAAGACAGGTGTAAAGAAGCTCATAGATGAGTATCACATTCCGTTTATCTGTGCCACCATGGGCAAAAACGGAAGTATGGCATTTTTTGACGGACATATCGTGGAGGCAGCTCCGTTCCTGCGAGATGACACTGTCGAGACTACAGGTGCAGGAGATACTTTCTGTGCATGCCTGCTTCACGATGTGCTGGAGCATGGTATCAATGACCGGAAGGATGACGATGTGAAAAAGATGCTCACATTCGCAAATGCGGCAGCCTCTCTTATTACTACGAGAAAGGGCGCACTTCGCGTGATGCCTGAGAAGGGTGAGGTTGAGGCTGTAATTAAGTAGTTATAATTTAATACGATAAAAGAGATTATACTCTTCTTAATCTATGTTTAAAAACGTGATTAAGAAGAGTATATTTGTTTCTTGCAGTGCATAATTGTATTGGCTATAATATCATATATAAAACAATGATTTGAGACTATACAGGGAGTCAGATATGGTAAAAACGATTGGTATTGGGAAACAGGATTTTGCTTCTGTTATAGAAGATAATTGCTTTTTTGTGGACAAAACGAGCTTTATAAAGGAATGGTGGGATTCAAAGGATGATGTGACTCTCATCACGCGTCCGAGGCGTTTTGGAAAAACACTTAATATGAGCATGCTTAACTGCTTTTTTTCAAATCAGTATAAGGACAGGAGCGATTTGTTTGATTCATTGTCTATATGGGAGGATGAGGACTATCGAAAAATTCAGGGTACTTATCCTGTGATTTTTATGAGCTTTGCTTCGGTTAAGGCCGACAATCTGGGAGATGCAAAAATCCAGATAAAAGCACAGATAGAGGCTGTTTACAAAAGGCACAGATATCTGCTTGAGGGGGATACTCTGACAGCAGACGAAATAGCTGATTTTGAAGGAACAAATACCAGGATGGGTGATGCTGAGAGTGGATTAAAATTAAATATTTTGTGTGAGTATTTTCATCGTTACTGGGGAAAGAAGACGATAATTATCCTTGATGAGTATGATACTCCTATACAGGAGGCATATCTTCATGGATATTGGAATGAGTTTACTGCATATATAAGAAGCCTGTTTAATGCAACGTTCAAGACAAATCCGTATATGGAGCGTGCTATTATGACAGGAATCACGCGTGTATCAAAGGAATCAATTTTTTCAGACCTCAATAATCTGAATGTAATAACCACGACCTCAAGCAGTTATGCAACGAGCTTTGGATTTACAGAGAATGAAGTTTTTGATGCAATGGAAGAGTATGGTCTGTCCGGTGAAAAAGATACTGTAAAAAAATGGTATGACGGTTTTAAATTTGGAAATCACAGTGATATTTATAATCCATGGTCTATAACGAATTTTCTGAAGGAAAAACAGATAAGTCCATACTGGGCATCTACCAGCTCAAACGGTCTGGTAAATCGTTTGATCAGAACAGCATCTGCAGAAATAAAATCTATGATGGAAACACTTCTGGAAGGCGATTCTGTGGAGGTTAGCATTGACGAACAACTGGTGTTTGAACAGCTCGATAACGATGAAAATGCCATTTGGAGTCTTTTGCTTGCCAGCGGTTATTTAAAGGTTGATTCCTTAGAAAAAAGAGGTCTTACGCTTGAACCGTGGTATCATCTGAGCATTACAAATCTTGAAACCGTAAGTATGTTTTCAAATATGTTCAGAGGATGGTTTAATGCCTCTGTTTCGAATTATAATGGATTCATAAGGGCATTGCTTAGAGGCAATGTAAAGGAAATGAACATATACATGAATGAGGTCGCTTTATCTACCTTCAGCAGCTTTGACAGCGGAAAGCATCCTTCGGGAAAATCTGAACCGGAGAGATTTTATCATGGTTTTGTCTTAGGCCTGCTGGTCGAGCTTAGAGATAAATATGAAGTGCAGTCAAACCGTGAAAGTGGCTATGGCAGATATGATGTGATGATCATTCCACGTGATAAAAATTCGCAGGCTGTAATAATAGAATTTAAGGTTATTGATTCGCAAGAGGAGACATCACTGGATATGACTGCGGATAGTGCTTTGAAGCAGATTGAAGAGAAAAATTATGATGCAAAGCTTTTGGAACGAGGATATAAAAGAGAAGCAATTCAACATTATGGTTTCGCATTTGAAGGAAAGAAAGTATTGATAAAGAAGGCACAAATCTAAATGAAACAAAAATTATCAATTGCACCAACACTCAAAAACTACGACAAGAAAAATCTCCCAAAGGACATTCTTGCGGGAATCATCATCATGGCGGTTTCGATTCCTATATCGATGGGCTATGCGCAGATATCCGGGCTACCGGCGGTATATGGCTTGTATGGCTCGGTATTCCCAATCATATTGTTTGCTCTGTTTTCCACATCACCGCAGTTTATATTCGGTGTGGATGCTGCTCCGGCGGCGCTTGTCGGAGCAGCAGTGCTTGGCATGGGAATAGAGGCAGGAAGCAAAGAGACCATGACGGTTGTACCGGTGTTTACATTTTTTGTGGCACTGTGGCTTTTGGCATTTTACTTCATGAATGCCGGAAAGCTGGTGAACTACATATCTGCGCCGGTTATGGGCGGATTTATCACAGGCATATGTACTACAATCATACTGATGCAGGCGCCAAAGCTCATGGGCTCTGCGGCAGGAACCGGAGAGCTTTTTGAACTGTCTGAGCATATATGGGAGGCCTTACACCACATAAATGCAGCCGCACTTGTCATGGGGATTGTAGCGCTTGCCATTTTGGTTGTGAGTAAGAGGCTTGTTCCAAAGTTTCCTATGGCGGTTGTGCTCATGGTAACAGGCGCGCTTTTTACATATTTTGGACCGGTAAAGGAGTGGGGAGTGCCGACTCTTTCAGCAGTTGGGCCCGGCATGCCGCGGTGGTATATACCGGATTTCGAGGCAGTTTTTTCAGTTCAAAAGGCCTCAGAGGTAATAGTTTTAAGTCTTTCGGTTGCTGTTGTCATCATGGCAGAGACACTTCTGGCAGAAAACAATTTCGCACAGAAAAACGGATACAGAATAGATGATAACACGGAGCTTTTGGCATTTTCCATAGGAAATATGGCTGCGGCTTTTACGGGCTGCTGTCCGATAAACGGTTCAGTGTCACGAACTGCGATGAGCGAGCAGTACGAGGGTAAGACACAGCTCACAGGGCTTGTTGCAGGCGTTTCCATGATAGCAGTGCTTCTTTTTTGCACAGGCTTTATAGGATATCTGCCGGTTCCGGTGCTCACGGCGATTGTCATATCAGCGCTCATGGGTGCCACGGAGTTTCATCTGGCAAAGAGACTGTGGAAGGTCAGCAGGACAGAATTTTTCATATTTGTTGGTGCTTTTTTCGGAGTACTTATTCTGGGTACGATAAACGGAGTTTTGATAGGAATCATTTTGTCTTTTGCCGAGATGATAATCAGAAGCGCAAAGCCGGCCACCTGCTTTCTCGGTGTGCAACCGGGACACAGTCATTTCCGCGATATCAGGGAGAGCACAAACATCCACGAGATTGACGGTGTGATTATTTACAGATTTTCGAGCAGCCTGTTTTTTGCAAATGCAAAGGTACTTGTGCGCGATATTGAGGACCACCTAAAGCCTGATACAAAAGCTGTCATAATCGATGCCGGAGCTATCGGAAGTATTGATATCACAGGAGCTGACAGCATAGAGTCACTTTACCGCTCACTGAAACAAAAAGGTGTAAAGCTATACATAACAGAGCACATTGCAGAGCTCAACGAGCAACTCAGGAAGCTGGGCTTAGGCTATTTAATTGAGCAGGGCTGTGTCAGAAGGACAATACATATTGCGCTAAAGGATATGGGAATAAACAGACCTTATCCGCTTGAGGGTGGCGTAGATAACGAGGAGCGCAGTGCCTCAAGAAAGCGTGCTGACAACAGAGTGCAGGAGTTTGTCTGGGCGTTTGGCGCCGAGAGTGAGGAGCAGATTGAAAAGCAGATAAAGCTTCAGATAGAACAGCTCAAAAAGACAAAGGATATAGAGGAAATCATGCATGGCCGCTGGGCGCATATGGATGAGTTTGACCAGGATGAGTGGCTGGAGCATCTGGAGGAGCATCTGAAAGAAATCGTCAACATATCAGGAAAGGATGTGCACACGCTTGCGGCAGATATCGAGATGCACCGTCGCGAGGTGCATGAGCGCATAGCAAGAGAGCATCCGGAGCTTGCAGAGCGGTTTGCACAGAGGAGACACCTGCTTGATAAGCATATGAAGGAGAGAAGGCCTGAGGTCTACAGGATAATCGAGCAGCTAAGGGAGGACAACAAGCATAAATGAACATAAATCAGACACTCAAACAATACTTTGGATATGACAGTCTTCGAACAGGGCAAAGGGAGCTCATAAACGGCATACTTGAAGGGCAAGATGTGCTCGGTATCATGCCGACAGGCGCAGGAAAATCGCTGTGCTACCAGCTTCCGGCGCTTATGCTTTCCGGGATTACGCTTGTCATTTCACCACTTATCTCACTTATGTCAGATCAGGTCAAGGCTTTAAACCAGGCGGGAGTGCATGCCGCCTATATCAACAGTTCACTGACTGAAAACCAGATAAGGATGGCACTTTCGTATGCCTCACAGGGGCGTTACAAGATAATCTATGTCGCTCCGGAGCGCCTTAACACACCGCGTTTTCTGGATTTCGCCTGCACCGCGGACATCTCGATGCTGACGGTCGATGAGGCACACTGTATATCGCAGTGGGGGCAGGATTTCAGGCCGAGCTATCTGGAGATAGCCGGATTTTTAGCGAGACTTCCCAGACGACCGATAGTGAGCGCATTTACTGCGACCGCCACGGAGCGCGTGAAAAATGATATAGTGGCTTCACTTGGACTTAACAATCCGGTTACTATGGTAACCGGGTTTGACAGACCTAACCTGTTTTTCAGGGTTGTCACGAGAAAGGGCGGCAGACAGAAGGACAACAGCATCATCAATTATGTGAAAAAGCATGAGGATGAAAGTGGAATAATATACTGCGCAACAAAAAAGAATGTGGATAACCTATATGCGCTTTTGAATGAGCATGGCATTCTCGCAGGGCGTTACCATGCAGGGCTTTCCAACGAGGAGCGCAAGCAGAATCAGGAGGATTTTACATATGACAGAATCCGTGTGATGGTTGCCACAAACGCATTTGGAATGGGAATTGACAAGTCAAATGTGAGATATGTGCTGCATTACAACATGCCGCAGAGCCTCGAGTATTACTATCAGGAGGCCGGAAGAGCGGGACGAGACGGTGAGGAAGCGGAATGTGTGCTGTTTTTCTCAAAGCAGGATATCATGATAAACAAGTTTCTTTTGCAGAATAAGGCTTCATCGGGCGATGTGGCATCTGACATGCAAAAGACGGCAAATGACCAGCGAAAGCTGCAGCAGATGATAAATTACTGTGAGACGGACAAATGCCTGAGGGAGTTTATACTTTCATATTTCGGAGACACAACACCCTGCATCTGCAACAAATGCAGCAACTGTGTGGTTGTGGAGGATGAAGAGGAGGAGACATACGTTGAAACCGGCAAAAAGCGCAAGAAGGCAGCACAGCTTGCAGGACTTAACGAGCTTGGTGTTGCGCTGTTTGAAAAGCTGCGCAGCGTGCGTACAGAACTTGCTGCAGAAAAATCGGTTCCGCCGTATATCATATGCTCAGACAAGACCTTAAAGGATATGTGCGCGAAGCTGCCGCGGGATAAGGAGCAGCTTGCCGATGTGTACGGAATGGGCGAGCAGAAGATACAAAACTACGGTGAAGCATTTGTGACAGCGGTAAATTCATTTGTTGCGGAAAACCCAAATCCTTCAGGCAGCACGGCTGATGAAAGACCACAGACTGTTTTAAGCGATGAGGAGGCTGCTGAAACCGGCAGCACGAGAAAAAAGAAGCTTCCGTTTTATATAGAGCCTCAAAAGCTTGACGAGGTGGAGCTCACCGACAAATGCAGGCTTACAGAGCTTACGAACAAAATAAATGAGCTGTGCCATGCTGATAAGGAACACAAAAAGCTTGCTGCCTCGTTTATAAACGAGCTTCTCATTGCAGATGGCTATCTGGAGGAAATTACAGAAGGCGAAAACAAGATAAAGCGCGTCACTGAAAAGGGACAAAGCGTAGGAATAGAGGAGGAAGAGCGCAAGGCAAAATTCGGTGGAAGCTATTACGCTATCACCCACTCGAAGCAGAGCCAGCAGGTGATAATAGAAATGCTGAAAAAACACTATAGCGGAATTAAACCACAGGAGTAAATGGACTTTAGATAAACTGGATATATAAATTTATATAAAATTGGATATATACTTGATGCCACATAAGAGTATTATATACTTTAATTATAACTATTAAGAACTATTGAGAAAAAAACTGATGCATCATGCTTGGATGTAAGCAGCAGATTTTGAATAGTTACATATAATCAATGGAGGCATTTTATGAGAAACGAAAAAGTTCAAAAACTCACACTTACAGCACTTATGGCAGCTTTATCATATGTCATATTCACATTTTTACAGATTAAGGTCACATTACCGGGTGGCAGCGCCACATCCTTTCACCTTGGCAACGCAGTCGTAGTACTTGCAGCTTTGCTCTTAGGCGGAGTATACGGAGGAATCGGTGGAGCAATCGGAATGACAATCGGTGATTTACTTGACCCGATATATATCACCGGAGCACCAAAGACATTTTTCCTCAAGCTTATGATTGGTATTATCACCGGTCTTGTAGCACACAAGCTTGGAAAGATTACATATTCAACAGACAAGAAGCATGTATTTAAATGGACAGTCATTGCAGCATGTGCAGGAATGCTCTTCAACTTTATTTTTGATCCGATTATAAGCTATTTCTACGATATGCTTATCCTCGGAAAGCCGATGGCACAGCTCAAAATCGCATGGAGCGTGACCACAACAGGCGTCAATGCAGTGATATCAGTGATTGCTGCGACAATCGTGTATATGGCACTTAGACCGGTGCTTATCAAGGCAAATCTGTTTTTCAAGATTGGCAAAGAAAAATAATAGTTACATAATTTTATAAAAATAAAATCCACATACATCATGTTGAAAGAGATGTATGTGGATTTTTTTATGATTTTATTGCCGCAACAAAATCACGTATCTTTTCCGGATTCTTACCCGCTTTGTTATCATTTTCTACACCTGAGGATACATCGACTCCGTCAGGATGCACGGCTTCAATTGCCATGCGTACATTGTCGGGATTTAAGCCTCCTGCAAGCAACAGCAGCTTTTCATCGCGGGGGATATTGTCAACCAGCTTCCAGTCAAAGGTTTTTCCACTGCCGGGCTCGATGGCATCAAACACATAGCCTGCAATGCGTGAATCGTTGTGATATTTCTCATAGCTGCCCATATCAGAGACATTGAAGGCTTTAAGAATCGGGGCCTCCACCTCTGTCTCTGGGATTTTCCCATGTATCTGGATATAGTCAAAGCCTGCAGCCTCAATCTGCTTGATCTGCTCTATGGATGGCGAAACTACAACGGCGACTCTTTTGATGGAAGCATCAAGGGCTGCCATAATCTCCTTTGCCTGTTCGATAGATATATTTCTCTTGCTCTTTGGAAAAAATAACACCATTCCCGCAAAATCAACGTGATTTTCATTGAGATACCGGGCTTCAGCAGGCGAAGTCAGACCGCAGATTTTTATTTTGGTGTTGGAATTTGTATTTAAATTATTATTATTATCACTAATTTCTTTATCTGTATTTTGTGTATTCATATTCTAAGAATAGCATTGTTGCAGATTAATCGCAAGTGGATTGACCATAAATTGTTGGGTGTTGTTCGCAAGCCGCGGGTACCATGGCGCACACACTATCCCACGTTCGCTACGCTACGCAGCTAAGAGACTGTACGAATTGTGCCAAAGGTTTTCTTAACTTGACGAAACCGTCGAAACTCGCCATCCATGGCTCGATTTCTCCTTGCCTCGGCGTCCATGCCTCGCATTTCTGCGTTACATAGCACAATTCTACAGTCTCTAAGCAGCTTCGCTATTCGCTTACATGGAATAGTGTGTGCGCTATGGTACCCGCGGCTTGCGAATAGAGTACTACAAATAACGGTTAATACGGATTGCATGCGCAAAAATGAGATGTTATAATGCAGTTAATAAACAGTAATAAAGCAGGAGATAACAATTATGTCAACAGAAAAGATTAAAGAATATATCGGAACACAGCTCAAAGCACTCACATCAATAGCAAGCCCTACAGGCTTCACAAAAAATGCCACAGACTATCTGATGAAGCAGCTTGAGGCTATGGGATATGCGCCACAGCTTTCAAATAAAGGAAATGTCAGCGTGGAAATCGGTGGAGAGGGAGCACCTCTGGTATTGGCAGCGCATGTGGACACACTTGGAGCCATGGTTCGCTCAATAAAGGATAACGGACGTTTGCGCCCGACAACTATCGGTGGCCATCAGTGGAGCACAGCAGATGGAGAGAACTGCATGGTTTTTACGCGTGATGGCAGAATGTACACAGGCGTGGTGTTAAATATAGAGCCATCAGCACATGTGGCAGATGAAAAGGTTGAGACAAAGGAAGAAAACATGGAAATCCTGCTCGATGAAAATGTAAATGACAAGCAGGGCGTAGCGGCACTTGGCATCCAGACAGGGGATATTATCGCCATGGATCCACGTACAGTCATCACGGAGAGCGGCTATATCAAGAGCCGTTTCCTTGATGATAAGCTGTCAGCCGCCATCTTACTCGGTGTGGCTCATGCCGTAAAGGAGGAGGGCTGGAAGCTAAACCGCAAGGTCACACTGCTCTTTACGGTTTATGAGGAGGTAGGCCATGGCGGAAGCTTTGTACCGGCTGATACGGAGGAGATGATTTCCGTAGACATGGGCTGCGTTGGAGCCGACCTCGGCTGTACGGAGCATATGGTTTCAATCTGTGCGAAGGACTCAGGCGGACCTTACAACTACGAGCTTGTCACAGAGCTTTCAAATCTGGCAAAGAGCGAGGGGCTTGACTATGCAATCGATGTTTATCCGCACTACGGCTCTGATGTTGAGGCAACACTGCACAGCGGATATGATATCCGCCATGGCCTTATCGGTGCAGGAGTTTATGCATCGCATAACTATGAGCGCTCACACATGGATGGCGTGGAGAATACATATAAGCTTTTGAGAAAATACATTACAAAATAGTTACATAAAGGCAGTGGCATACCGCTCCATCGTATTCGGATCGGTGTGTGAGAAGAAGCCTTATTTAAGATGCATATTAAAAAAGCTGTTCAGCTTTTCAAAAGGAATGACATCTAAACACCAGCCTTGTTCAAGAGACTATTAAATCGGAAGTTATAAGAAGTGGAAAAGGAGGACAAGTTAATGATAAAAAAAATAGCCATTGTACCCTATGTAACTAATGGGAGAAATTCACAGGTTGGACATGATGGATATTTTAATATTTTTAAAAAAAAGAGAAGTACTGTATTAAAAGAAAATTTACAGTCTGTAATTAAAGCAAAAAATTGGGAAGCGGAAGTAATTGCTGATGTCAATCACGGAGATTTACAATCGCTGAAACGAGAAGGAGTAAACTTGTTTTTAATTCCAGAAGATATTGCTAGGTATATAGACTACAGCAGTGTTAGTAAGGATGAGTGTTTCAAATTAACACATGATGAATATGAAAGCGGAAATATAGATAGAGTAGTGAAATACATAGAAGAAAATTGAAACATAATCTCTTAGAGGAGCTTATCAAATTCAAGTTTTGATTTGACTTAATTCATAACATTTATTAACTGTTATATCTTATCCTCGTGAAGTCCGCAACCCCTTGAAAATGCTAAATTTGTAGCGAGTGAGTTTGCCCTTATGCTTTCCCTTGTGTTATATCCTTTTCCCTCATGTTACGAATGCTCACAAGGGCAAAATTAAGGGAAAGAAAATCCAGTAACAAATTATAACATGAAATGAAAATGGCAGGAAGAACGGATTGAAATGCTTTCAAAACTTTTAGAAAATTAAGGAAAGGACAGATAAGATATGAGATTGATTTATGCAAGATATAATCCGCAATGTAATAGCATAGATGTAACCACGTTTGAAAATGTAGTGCTTAGAATTGATTGCAATAAGGCAGAGGAAGGATTGAGAACTACTCCCGGCTCCCAGTGTTCGTTGAATGCTTTGGCTATTGATAATCCATTAGAATATGCAAGATTATACTTGGATGGAGAAATGCAAGTATGGGTTGATGCAGAGGATCGTTTAGATACGTGGTGATTTTGCTAATATAATATCATGATAGAGGTCTAGTACTAAAAATTCCAGAAAAATATATAGAACGTACGGTTATTCCATAATAAGAGGCAGGAATCTTAAGTTTCTAGATGTTTGAATTTTGCCTTAAGGTAAATAGAGAGGACACATTGATTTTTCAGTGTATCCCCTCTATTTAAAATTATTTTTAAATAGTTCTTGCACAAAAACAAATAGCATGCTAAAATCTATTTAAAGAAAGTTTTAAATAGGTAAAAGATATGGGAGAAACTAACATTTTTAAAGTATTGGCAGATAGCCAGCGAAGAGACATTCTTATTATGTTGAGAAATGAACGATTAAATGCCGGAGAGATTGCTGAAAAATTACAGATTACACCGGCTGCTCTTTCTTATCATTTAAAATTACTTAAAAACGCAGACTTGATATCTGAATATAAAGAGAAAAACTTTGTTTATTATGAAATCAACACTACGGTTTTCGATGAATTAATTATATGGGTTAACCAGTTTGGAGGAAAAAAAGTATGAAAAAAATAATGTGGATAGTAGCAATGATACCAGTTGTAGTTACAAGTGTTGTACTACAGTTTATGCCTGATATTATACCTATGCATCATGACTTGGAGGGAAACACTGACAGATGGGGAAGTAAAACAGAAAGCTTTATTTTTCCGGTAATTATTTTGTTTATTACACTGTTTTGGCACTTGCTAATCTATGTGTTTGAGAAAAAATCAAAAAATGCAAATACAGAAAAGGAACAGATGGAAGCAAAATCTTCTGCAAAGGTATTATGTGTTGTAGGAATTTCGCAAGCAATCATGTTCGGGATTATGCATTATTTTATTCTTTATTCTTCTTGGATACAGGCAAATGCAGGTGGTGAACATGCGGTTATTGACATTGCAAAAGTTTCATGTATTTTGTGTGGTATTATATTTATTGTATTAGGAAATTTTATGACAAAGGCAAAACGAAATGCAGTAGTGGGAGTTCGAACCGTTTGGAGTATGCACAATGATAATACATGGAGAAAGAGTAACCGCTTTGGTGCAATATGTATTATTATTACGGGGTTATTGACTATCATTACAACCGTATTTACAAGTGGGATGACTGGCACAATCTTTATGTTGATTTATTTATTATTAGCAACAATTGTAACTGTGGTATACTCAAAAAAGATATATGATAAGGAAATAAAAAAATAATTTGTATCTTTATGCGAGAGGGTGAAATTCCAGTCTTTTACAGAGAGATAACAAACGAAGGGAGGCAATTGCCTCCCTTCGTTTGTTATCTACTCCTTCCACGGTTTGGTGGAGAATATGGTCTTGTTAACTCTCGCTCCTTTATGTCCTGTTTCTTAGATATAAGCCTATCGTGTAGAGACTGTGGCTTTTCTCCATACCGTTGTTTCCAATTCTTAAGGCTGTCCTGATAATCCCCATAAGCTGTCTCTGACTTATGAAATGCTTTGTAGAAGGCTTCCGCATTCTGATACCCGTATTCCTTTACGATATGGGATAATCGGGCTTTCATTCGGGAAATACGTTCCTCCAATCCGGCTATCTCTGTTGAAAGTTCGGAACGCCTTTTTGCTTTGAAGATACCTTTGCTGTCGGACAGTTCAATTTCAAGGTCACTTCGCTGTTTCTCGAGTGCAAAAATTGCTTTATTCTGTTCTTGCAGCTTTTGATAAATTTCGCATAAGTGCTTGTAAGAAACTGCTTCCGGTGATGGCTGTGGTCTTGGCGGTATGGCAGGCTTTGGTGTATCTGTCTGCTTTCTGCTTTCTTCTGGTACAGCTTTCTGCTCTTTGAAATCTGTGTTCTCCGGTCTTGCTTCAAGCTCTTTGGAAATTACTTTATCTGCAAGCTCCAGAGTTTTGAGAAATACTTTGGAGATTAACAGTTCTAATACTGCAATGGCAGTACCGATAATGGAAGATAACAGATTCGGTCTGTTTCCGTAAAGCCATACGGATTCCACAATCTTGTCCGTTATCCGTTCCTTTTTTATCTGCATGATTTCTGACTTGGAAACACCCGTTACAATCGCTCTGTCAACAGTCTGATTCCACAAGGTGCGTTTACTGTTGTCTGCCTCAATCTCGGTGGCTTTCGGATTGTTCTTACCAATCTTTTTGGTGGCAAGATACATACCGCCACGCTCAAAAACTTCTAACCGCTGGCTTTTATCCCACACATACTGATTGATAAGATTGGTATAATCCTGCTTGACGGTATCAAGGAAATTTTCAGCCTTGAAGTGTTTATCCTTAATGGAGAAAATCTGTCTTTCGTATACCTCACCTTTGTGAATCACCTTACACCTTTTACGGATATTTCCTTCTTCATCAAGTATCTCTTTCTTGGTGCGTACATGATTTCCCTTTTCGTCATAGAACATATTGCGGGTGGCAACCTTTTCTATGGGCTGTTCCAAGAGTGTACGCTCCGAAAAAATGAGATGGATGTGATAGTTGGTTTTCCGCTTATTGTGATGCAGGGCTGCGATACAGTCCGTTCCGTAAGTCTGTCTGAAATGGTCTGTAAATATCTGCAACAGTCTGTCTGGAGGATACTCCGTAAAAGATTCCGGCAGGGCTATGATCAATTCCCTTGCCTCAATACATTTCCCCTCCGTACCGTTTTTTTTAAATTCTGCCTGATTATATTTTGCAAGGTCAGTCCAAAAATTACGGTCTGTGGTTTCATATACCGCATACAGATTTTCCTGCTTCTTTGGGCTTGAAATATAATAAATTCTTCCCCGGACATTGTGGAGCTTCGTCATCTGAATAAATGAATTTCTTGGCATGTGCTTCCTCCTTTCCGTATCTGCCAAGTACGAAGCTGCAAGAAATGAGGATGGGAAACTTTCTAATGTGAAAGTGAGTAGGCTACATAGGTAGCCTGTCTACGAACATATCCGCCTGTCGGCGAAAAGCTCCCAGCAGGGCGAAATACACAGAGTACAAATCGTAAGATTTGTGCGAGGGGTGTATTTCGCTCTCAAACGCCGAGGGCTTGTATAAAAAAGTTTCTTCCCCACTTCTTAAATTTCCGGTTGTATCTTAGAGGAAGCACATGGTATAATCTATTTGCGTGTAGGTATATCATGGCTTCGGTCAGATACATACCTTAGGGATGGTCTTAGGACTGTCCCTATTTAATTTGTCACATTTCTTGTGACAGCTCTGACATTTCCTTTGTCCCTTAAGTCCCTGCCTTCATTGGCGGTCATGAACTTTTCAAGCATATCCGTTTTGATAAGGACTTTCCGTCCTACCTTCAATACCGGAAGCTTTTTCCATTCTACCAGTTTCCGCAGGGTATTTCTGCCGATACCCGTATAGTCGGCAGCTTCCTCAATGGACAGTGCAATCTTCACTTCTGTCATTAAAACACCTCCTCTTGAATTGCATAATGCAATTTTGTAACTATGCCTACTATATAACTTTTATATCTTCTTGTCAAGCGTTACGAAATTTTAAAAGTAATTATTAACTTGCATATTGCAATGCTACTTTTACTGTGTTATACTTTAGCCATACCGAAAAAGGAGGCGTATCAGAATGAAAGATAAAGAATTACGCAAGTTAATCGGTAGCAGGGCAAAACAACGCAGACTGGAATTAGGTGTCAACCAGCCTTATATAGCAGAAAAGATGGGAGTTACCGCTTCCACCATACAGCGGTATGAGGCAGGAACGATTGACAACACCAAGAAGCTTGTTCTGGATGGTCTGTCGGAAGCACTTCATGTATCAGTGGAGTGGCTGAAGGGCGAGACGGAAGAAATGACAAGTGATGTTACGGATAAAAGGGAATTACAGATTCGTGATACCATGACTTCCATTCTCTCCAAACTGCCTTATGATATGAAGGCAGACGAAGCGGATTTTTCCAAAGATTTACTGCTGCTGATGTTGAAGGAATACGAATTATTCGTTGATTCCTTTCAATATGCCTGTAAGAATTTTAAAGGGAATACGGAAGATGCCACAATTGCAAAAGTAATGGGGTTTGAATCCAATCAGGAATATAATGAGATTATGTTCCTTAGGGAAATCACCCATACGGTAAACGCACTGAACGACATGGGCGACATTGTAAGGCTCTATTCCAAGAATCCCGAAACGGCAGCCGTAAGGCTTGCAAATCTTCTTTCAGAGAAAGACTCCGAACCGGTATAGATTAGACAACCGGAGTTATGATATACTTACACGCAGAAAGCATTTCATCAGTTCCGATTGTCGATATCGAAAGGAGTAACGATTATGGCAAAAGGTTCTGTAAGAAAGAAAGGCAAGAAATGGTACTACCGCTTCTATGTGGAAGATGCAAGCGGTAATCTGGTGCAGAAGGAATTTGCAGGTACGGAAAACAAAAGCGAGACGGAAAAGCTGTTGAGGCAGGCAATGGAGGATTATGAAGCCAAGCGGTTTGTTGCAAAGGCTGAAAACATCACACTCGGAGAGTTGCTTGACCTGTGGGCTGAGGAAGAATTAAAGACAGGCACATTGAGTAATGGAACGGTTGGCAATTATCTTCAGACAATTGGGAGAATCAAACAACACCCTATCAGCAAAAGGAAACTGAAAACGGTGACTTCGGTACACCTGCAGGAGTTTATGGATTTGCTCTCATTTGGAGGCACTGTGGGAGATTTTATATCAAAAGGATATTCCATTGATTATGTAAGGTCATTTTCAGCAGTATTGCAACAGTCATTCCGGTTTGCGGTATTTCCGAAACAGTTTATTACCTTCAATCCAATGCAGTATGTGGTGATGAGGCATAAAAAGGAAGAAACAGATTTGTTTGCGGATGAAACAGCCACAGACAGAGACAAGGTTAAACCGCTTTCCTTTGAAATGTACCGGAAACTGATTGAACAGCTTGGAAAACGAAGTGGGGATGCGATTCTTCCGGTTCAGATAGCATACTTTACAGGTCTCAGACTTGGAGAGGTAGCAGGTCTGACATGGCAGGATATCAACCTTGAAGAACAGTATCTCACTGTACGCAGGAGCATCCGCTACAATGGTGCTACCCATAAGCACGAAATCGGTCCGACAAAGTGGAAAAAGATCAGGGTTGTTGACTTTGGCGATACCCTCGCAGATATTTTGAGGAATGCAAAAAAGGAACAGCACAAAAACCGTTTTCAGTATGGGGAACTCTACCAGCGGAATTTTTACAGAGAAGTAATGGAAAAGAATCGGGTGCATTACGAGTATTATCATTTGGGAATGACAGAGAATGTGCCGGAAGATTACACCGAAATCTTCTTTGTATGCTTAAGGGAGGATGGTTGTCTGGAACTTCCGGCAACCATAGAAACAGCCTGCCGGACAGCAGGAAGAAAAGTACCGGAGCTTGAAGGTTTCCATTTCCACACACTGAGGCATACCTACACGACAAACCTCTTATCCAACGGGGCTCAGCCTAAGGATGTGCAGGACCTGTTAGGACACTCAGACGTGAGTACCACCATGAATGTCTATGCCCATGCTACAAGGGAAGCAAAGCGGACTTCCGCAAGACTTCTTGATAAAGTGGCAGGCAACGATTAAACAACTGAATAATGAATTTTCCCTTGTAATTATCCCATAAGGGCAAAAACAAGGGAAAAGGATACATATATAGAATTTTCAATGGCGGGAAGCCTTGAAAATAGGGGAAAGTTAAGAGAGTTAATAGATAAATTCAAGTTTGTCAAAGCAACTGAATCCCTATTTTATTATACTCCCACAAGCAGTTTTGTTTCTGTCTGTGGGAGTATTTTTATGCCTTAATAACAGTTATTATTACAGTAACTATGATACAGATAAAACAAAATATCCATGTCCAGGTGCTTAGTGTTACAGTCTGCTTTTGAAGGGCGGTCTGCAACCTGCCTTTCATATCAGCTTCCATATTCCGCTTTACATGGCTTGCCTTATCCCTGACACACTTATCAAAAGTATCATTTAATGCCTTGGCTTCTGCAAGTATTCGCTTAGCGTCCTCTGTCTTTGTCACGGCGTCTTTGAAGGTATTTTGAGCCTCCTGTTCTCGGCATTTAATTTCTCCAGCGATTCCGGCTGTTCTAAATTTACCGATTTCAACTGCTCCATAAAGATTTCATCTCCTCCTTGAAATACAAACATTTGTTTGCTATAATCAAAGTATCTTTGACAGACTGCGACAATGAATAAGATAAAGGTGGTAAATGTAAAACCGGTATAATGTGTATAAGAGTCGGGCGAAGGATAAGGATAACAATAACTAATTCATAAGCATCAAATCACAGAAAGAAGGATTTTATGAATACAGATATTACAAAACAAATGGAAATGGTACTGTACAGAACCGAAGATGATAACGTAACAGTCAGTGCCTTAATAAAAGATGAAACCATATGGATTACGCAAAAAGCTATGGCTGAATTGTTCGGTGTGCAGATACCGGCAATCAGCAAGCATTTAAAAAATATTTTTGAACAGGGAGAACTTCGTGAAGAAGTGGTAGTTTCCAAAATGGAAATACCCACTCCACACGGTGCGATTCCCGGAAAAACGCAGCTTTCCCCTACCAATTATTACAATCTGGACGCCATTATTTCCGTTGGTTACAGAGTTAACTCCATTCAGGCAACCAGGTTCCGTATATGGGCAACCGGTATTTTGAAGGAATATATGATAAAGGGCTTTGCTA
>OFMT01000487.1_pt1 | contig 36345 bp, 35 predicted proteins | sample 1541891 | NCBI WGS metagenome assembly OFMT01 (sample SAMN04209230, study PRJEB22552) | human gut metagenome | biome: gut; material: feces | host: Homo sapiens | place: USA: Oklahoma | reverse complement strand
GCCTTATTAGGACAAAGATATGGGAAGCCCTCAATATTCATCTTTGCAGCATCAGCTGAAAGCATGTAATTGATAAATGACATTGCATTATCATAATTCTTTGCACCCTTTGGAATACACCAGTTATCAAGGAATACATATGAACCCTCTGTTGGATATACAACTTCTATGTCTGGATTTTCATCCTTTGCAAGTGCAGCCTCTGCTGACCATATCATACCTACTGTACAGTCTCCTGCAATAAGAGCTGACTTAGGTGAGTCAGAATCGAAAAGCTTAACATTATCCTTAAGAGTAAGGAGCTTCTCCCCAACTTTTGAAAGTGTAGCAGGGTCTGTTTCATTCATTGACAGATCCATGCTTCTTTCAGTAATACCAATGACAGCTCTGTAATCATCAAGAACAACCAGCTGATCTTTTAATTCAGGATCAAATAAATCATCATAGGATTTAATATCTTTACTAACCTTTGCCTTATTAACGGCAATACATGCCACACCACCTTCATATGGCACTGAGTACTCATTGCCAGGGTCATAATCCTTGTTCAGGAAACTCTCATCAATGTTTGCAAGATTGCTAAGGCTTTCCTTATTAAGCTTCTCAAGCTTATCCTGTGCAATAAGATTTTCAACTGCATAATCACTTGGAAGGATAACGTCATAGGTTCCTTCTGATTCTGATTTTAACTTGGCAAGCATATCTTCATTTGATGAATAAGTTGAAACATTTACTTTGATTCCTGAGGAATCTTCAAATGCCTTTATAGCATCCTCTGAAACGTATTCAGTCCAAATGAACACATTCAGCTCACCATTACTTGCTACGTCTTTTCCACCACCACAGCCTGTAAACATGCTTACAGCCATTGTCATTGCCATAATAATACTTAAAATTTTCTTCTTCATAATGAATCCCTCCTGTTAAAATGATATTTATATATAGCTGCGATTAATCACAGTTATTATTTGCCTTAGCTATTATTTAGCTTTCTTTTTAGAAGACCAGTCACACTGAGTTATAACTACAAAAATAATTGTACCGATAAGTATAAGTGTTGACAGTGCATTCACGTCTGGTGAAACACCACTTTTAACACTTTCCATAACCTTTAAAGGATATGTCTTTGTCTGTCCATATACAAAATAACTGATAATAACATCATCAATTGAAAGTGTAAATGCAAGAAGTGCACCACCTAATATACCAGGAGCAAGAACCGGCAGTGTTATTTCAAAAAATGTTACAAGTCTGTTCGCTCCAAGATCCATACTTGCCTCTTCAATTGATCCATCATACCCTGATAGTCTGGCCCTTACATTGAATATCACAAAAGGAATACAGAATGTTACATGGGCAAGAATAAGTGTTATCATGCCTCGTGGTATATTCACCTTTGCAAATATTGTAAGCAGGGCAATACCAAGTACTATCTCCGGTATAACTACCGGTATATATAAAAGGGCATCAATTACTTTTTTCCCTTTGAACTTGTACTTATACATTCCAATTGCACCAAGTGTACCTATTATCGTTGCAAGAATTGTACTTATAATGGCAATAATCATTGTGTTGCCAAATGCACCAAGTAATGAGGTGTTGTCCCACAGCTTCTGATACCAGTCGAAGGTGAAACCCTTCCAGCTCATGTACGGCTTGGTTGTTGTTGCGTTAAATGAATTCACAACGATAACCAGAATCGGCATAAACAAAAATGTATATACAAGTGCACAAAATCCTATGCTAAAACCTTTTTTTGCTTTAATTCTACTCTGTCTTTTCATACCGAACCTCCTATACTCCCAGGGAGTCCATATCTCCACCGAGTTTCTGATATATCTTTACAAGTATAAGTGTTACGATGATCAAAATAATCGATAATGCTGCACCAAGCGGCCAGTTATTACCACTCTGGAACTGTCTTTCAATCAGGTTACCAATAACGTCTGAATTACCTCCGCCTAATATATCTGACACGAAGAAATATCCAAGACAAGGTATGAAAACCATCAGACTTCCTGAAAAGATACCGCTTGAAGTAAGTGGAAGTATTACCTCGAAAAATGTTGATGAAGGTCTGGCTCCAAGATCTGACGATGCCTCAAGAAGTGAGGTATCTAACTTCTCAATTGCAGTATATAAAGGAAGTATCATAAATGGGATAAGACAGTAAACCATACCAAGTATTGTAGTACCCTGCTTATATAGAAGATCCACAGGCTCATTTACAATATGAAGTCCCTGTAATATGCTGTTAATCCATCCGCTTGTTCCAAGAAATGATCTCCAGCCATATATTCTTATAAGCGAGTTAGTCCAGAATGGAATAATGACTAACATATAAAGAATCTTTTTTTTCTTGCTTTTTGTCCTTGCAATAAAATATGCAAATGGATATCCAATAAGTATACATAAGACAGTAGTCACAAGTGCGATTACAATCGACTGTATATATATCTTAATGTAATCCGCATTTAACAGGCGTGTATAGTTACTCAATGTAAATTTAAAGGTTACATTATAGTATTCATCCAGGGAACACACACTCATAACTGCTACATATAAAAGAGGGACTGCAATTAAGAGAATCATAATCAGTGTTACGGGTCCCACTGTAAGCATTGCAGGTAATGTATTGGCCCTGAATTCATGTCTGGATTTTTTCCTGCTCATAAAAATCCCCCCTCTATGCTAACTTGATGCTGTTTAACTGTTCAAAAATGTAATGGCTTTCATTATGAATAAGCACTGCATCCTCTGGATTCCAGTAAGGATAGCATCTGCTTCCTATTGGTGGAAGCTCCTGTCCTGCAAGTCTTTCTATCTTAAGCTCATTTCCATTAGGTAGGGAAACGATACATTTCAATACTGAACCCACATAAACATAATCCTTAACCTGTGCCACAAGTTCAAACCCATCAACAGGCTTTGTCTCAAACTTCATTTTTTCAGGTCTAACGGATATAGTTGCGTATTCAAGAAGGCTGAAATCCTCTGGACATGCAACCTTAACAGCACCATTTTCCAGGGTCATTGTAGCAATACCATCAGTTATGTTAGTAATGCAGCCATCGTAAATATTGGTTTCTCCAATAAATGTTGCAACAAATCTTGTCTTTGGCTTTTCATATATTTCTGAAGGCGTTGCCAACTGCTCGATAACTCCACTGTTCATAACTGCTATTCTGTCACTCATTGTAAGAGCTTCCTCCTGGTCATGAGTTACATATATAAATGTTATATTCAGTTTTTTCTGAAGTCTTTTAAGCTCCAGCTGCATCTGTTTTCTAAGCTTAAGATCCAGCGCTCCAAGCGGCTCATCGAGAAGCAGTACCCTTGGTCTGTTTATAAGTGCTCTTGCAATGGCAACTCTCTGTTTCTGTCCACCTGAAAGCTGTGAAGGATATCGTTTTTCAAAACCGTTAAGCTGCACCATATCCATCATGGCAAGCACTCTTTCTTTGATTTCCTTTTTAGGAACCTTTTTCATCTTAAGTCCATATGCTATATTATCGAATATGGTTTTATGTGGAAATAATGCGTATGTCTGAAACACCGTATTAACATTTCTCTCAAATGGTTCCTTTTCTTCTATTGATTCTCCCTCCACCTTTATACTTCCTGTGGATGGCTCTTCAAAGCCTGCAATCATTCTTAATGTAGTTGTCTTTCCACATCCTGAAGAACCAAGAAGTGTTAAGAACTCTCCCTCTTCTATAGAGAGATTGAGATTTTTCACAACATGATTGCTTCCATATAACTTATTTACTCCTTCTATTTCAACAATCTTACCCATGGGGATTCACCTCTCTTGTTAAAGCTGATACTTGGTATTATGTAATGCCGCTTATAATGCTTTTGTACCACGTTCACCTGTTCTTATTCTTACAACATCTTCAATATCTCTTATAAAGATTTTTCCATCACCTACATGATCTGTTGCACAGGTTTCTCTGACACATTCAATGATATGTTCTACTTCCTTGTCTTCAACAACAACCTCAACCTTTACCTTAGGAAGAAGATTTATGGTTGTCTTAAAGCCCTTTATCTCATTTACAGCATTGGCATCATCTGTTGTTACACCCTTCTGGGTTCCACAGCCCATTGCAGTGTAAAGTGTCATACCACCGCAATTTACATCATCAAGAATTTTCTTAATGTCCTCAAGCTTCTCTGGTCTGATAATCATAACTAATTCCTTCATAACTATTCCTCCTGACATGTGATAAATGTTTTGATTTTTTTGTTAATCTTATATTTTAAAGCCCTATAGGTTTTGGCCTTACAGGTTTTGCTTTACTCATATTCCTTTACCATCTTGAACAGCTGGACCCTGCTTTTTATTCCCATTTTCCTGTATATGTTAAGAATGTGCTTTTTCAATGTGTTAGGAGCTATTACCAACTCCTCGCATATGTCAGGATTATTTTTACCCGACATTAAAAGCTCTAGAACCATATGCTCTCTTCTTGTCAATTCATATTTGTATACAGCCTCTGTTATTGTAAGCTTTCCGGCTGTCATATCACCATTTTTCTTATATTGGTCAAGTCTGTGTGCCAGATGATCCTTCAAAATATCAAGTACAAATATATCGTCATACTCAAAATCTTCTTTACCAATTGTTCTGTAAAAGGTTATTGCACCAAGAAACTTTTTATGTCTTGCTATTACTATCTGCAATGCGTAATGCCAGTTATTAGGTTTATAAACCTTTTTATAATAATCAGTTTCTATTCTTGCCTCATCTGATATAATGTCTGACTCCCTGTAGATGAGCATCTTTCCACTGTTTACTATTCCCCTGCTGTAATCTATATCCTCATATTCCTCTGACAGATCCACATCACAGTTATATGTAACAGGTCTTGTAAGCAGCCTGCCCGGCTCATCTGACGACAGATAAAAATCTGCGCTGTCATAATCCAATACCATCTTCAGTCTCTCAAGAAGCTCATATCTCATTTCATCAAAATTTTCCGTTGTATAGATTTTATAAATGATGTTATTAAGTAAAATCCAATCGTTGGTTTCAAGTTTCTTCATGATATATCACTTCCTTTCCCCGTAAACAAAAAGAAAGGCAAGGGAACTAATATGACTCCCTTGCCTTTGTTGTTGTCTCACATAGTATCACACAAATACTATATAGTCAATACCACTTTTGTACTACTTTTATACTTATTGTATGGTATTTTAATGAAATAATGTACTTAATTTCATTGTATCTGGATATATTTTTGTATAAAGCCGTTAACCGGAATCGAACCGGTGACCTACGCATTACGAGTGCGTCGCACTACCGACTGTGCTATAACGGCATCTCTTGTCACAAATATGTGACAACTGTATAATTCTATCATATTAATTGAAAAACATCAATAATAGTTCTGTGATTTTATTTTTCTGCCAAGTAAAATTATACTCCAAATCTGCGATTTATACTAACAACAAGTCTGCGATTTATATTAATAATAAGTCTGCGATTTATATCAGCGCACCTGCTACAACATAATAACTGCTGCCATATTGCCCCTTTTGCCCCCGGTTTGGCGGTGGGATATCATAATATCAGGATTATGACATGTGCATATGTCAGGCATACTTATATTTTCCTTTTTAAGCCCGGCATTCTCGAGAATAATACGGTTTGCTTCCCAGAGGTTAAGCTGGTATTTGCCATTATGCTTATCACGCAGTATCTCATCATGGTTTTTTGCTGCAAATGCCTCCAAAAAACATGATGCAACATCTCCGCTTACTTCGTAACAATCCATACAGATTGACGGTCCAATAACAGCAATAATATTTTCACGTTTACAGCCCATATTATTACACAGATATTCTGTTGTGATTCTGCCCATTCCTGCCACAGTTCCCCGCCATCCAGAATGAGATGATGCTATAACCCTTTTCACCGGATCATAAAACAATAAGGGAACACAGTCAGCGTAAAATGTCATAAGGGGAATGTCAGGTATATCCGTAACAAGACCGTCCATACCCTCAAGCCCCTTTTCTCCATGCATTCCCAGTCCCTTATCTTTTTCTGTTACATAAGCAATCCTTGTATCGTGAACCTGATCTGAAAAAACCGTATCTTCACAATTATAACCTACTGCTTCTGCAAAGAGTCTGTGATTGTCTCTGACATTTTCATATTCATCTCCACGCATAAAGCTAAGATTCATGCTTTTATATATACCACTACTGACTCCACCTTCTCTTGTTGAAAATCCATGCACTACACCTGCTTTACTCAAAGAATCAAAAGTCAGAAAACATACACCGTTTTCCGACTTATTGACTGTAGTTTTGCCGATTTTCTTAACAGGAATACTTTTAAGTCTATTACGATTATTTGTATCCAAAATATTTGTCAATTCCATTAGCCATTCCCTTTACCATGCTGTTCTGATAATCATCATCCTGCATTTTTATATCTTCCTGCTTATTGGTCATAAAGCCCATCTCTATAAGAGTCACAGGAATTTTGCTCCAGTTGGTTCCTGTAAGGTCATCTCTGACAATACAGCCCCTGCTTTTTGTTCCGGCTTTCTTACACATTGAAGAAAGCACACAGTCAGAAAGCTTTTTACTCTTTTTGCTTAAACTGCCTACATACCTGTTACGGGCAGAAGGATAAAGAGCACTTGCTCCTGTAACTGATGAACTGCCTGCAGCATCTGCATGTAATCTTATGTATATATCAGAATTTTCATTGGCAATTTCCGCTCTCTCTTTATTTGAAATATTCACATTGTTCTTCTTACGTATCTGAACAACCTTGTATCCTCTTTCCTTAAGCTCTGTTTCTAACTTCTTTGCTACTGCAAGAGTAAGCTTGTATTCAGGAACCCTTGTATATACTCCGGTTGTTCCTCCTGCAACCTTAGCCTTACGTGTTGAAGCACCGGGACCCACAGGCTCTGTATTGCCATTAGCTCTTGCCTGATGTCCGGCATCTATTGCAATTATTTTTTTAGGCTTTATCTTAACCTTTACTGAGGCAGCTACAGCTCCATTTGCAGTATCAGCTGATGCAGAAACCCTTATAGTTCCGGCACGCTGTGTTGTTAACAGACCATTTTCATCTATGGCAGCATACTTTGTCTTATCTACCTTCCAGCTTATCTTTGCGGATGAATCTCCCATAAGCTCGGCCTCAAATTGAAATGATCTGCCGGCAGTAATCTTTTTGCTGCTCTTTGTAAATACTATGGTATTCTGTGATGCATCATTTTCTCCTGCATATGTTTTAAGGACTGCTCCCTGACTGTTTCCAACCGTCTGTACAGCCGCCTGACCCTTTGCTTCCACGACCGCCTGTCCCTCTGCTTCACATAACGGACTTCCAGTAACAGCAAATGAGCACACAGCCACTGTTATTGCCAGGCCCTTTATAGCATTTCTTAATCCTGCTTTCAACATATTTAATTCCCCCTTGTAATAATCATTATTATTTGTCACCATCTGGCAATGGCTCGATAATATTCTTATATATATGAACAAGACATGTTGTTGATACGATAAATGACATTACCTCTGCAATTGGGAATGACCACCATACTGCTTCAAGTCCACCAAGCTTTGCAAGAATAAAGGCAGCCGGAACAAGCACAACAAGCTGTCTCATGATTGATACGATAAGACTAAATGTAGCCTTTCCAAGTGACTGGAATACTGTTCCTGCAACGATACAGAACCATGCAACAAGGTAATGAACACCTATAATTCTAAGTGCTGGTACACCAATTCTAAGTAATTCGTCTGAAGCCTTGAAAAGTCCCAGTAAGACTTCTGGAATAAGTTCAAATGCTGCAAAACCTGCTAGCATAAATCCACATGCAACTATCATGCTTATCTTTATAGTCTTTAACATACGATGTTTGTTCCTTGCACCATAGCTGAATGCAATGATTGGTGTAACACCATTATTAAGACCAAATATAGGCATGAAGAAGAAGCTCTGAAGCTTAAAATAAACTCCAAATACAGCTGTTGCCGTTGATGAAAATTCAATAAGAATTCTATTCATGCAATATGTCATAATAGAACCTATTGACTGCATAATAATAGATGGAATTCCAACTGCATATATTGTTCCAATTATTTTCTTATCAGGTCTGAAGCCCTTAAAGTTAAGCTTTATCTCATGATTAAATTTAATGTTAAGTACAAATGCTATAATTCCTGCAACACACTGTCCGATAACTGTTGCAATTGCAGCACCGGCAACCTCAAGTCTTGGGGCACCCAATAAACCAAATATAAGAATTGGATCAAGAATAATATTGGTAATGGCACCGCATAACTGTGATGTCATACTAAACATAGTCTTTCCTGTAGATGTAAGAAGTCTTTCGAAGAAAAACTGTGCAAACAAACCAAATGAACATGCCATAACAATACTAAGGTATTCAACACCCATTTCCATAATATGCATATTATCTGACTTTACCTGTCCAGCATAAAATGGCTTTACAACCGTTAAGCCAAGTACAAGGAACAGTAAAAAACTAAGTACATATATAAATGCGCCGTTCTTAGCTGTATCATTGGCTCTTTTATAATTTTTCTCTCCAAGTGACTTGGATAAAAGTGCATTCACACCAACTCCTGTTCCGGCACCAACTGCAATCAAAAGTGTCTGCAATGGGAATGCCAATGAAACTGCTGTAAGTGCATCTTCTGATAATTTGGCAACAAAAATACTATCAACAATATTATATAATGCCTGCACCAGCATGGAAACCATCATTGGAAGTGACATATTAAATACAAGCTTTGTGACAGGCATTACGCCCATTTTGTTCTCTTTAACCTGAGCCTGTTCGTTACTCATTATTGTTCTCCCTTCAACTTAAATATAACAAATGGATTGTCGCAAATATATATTGTAACAATAATATTTTTTCATGTCAAACAGATTCCTTTCATTGTTTCTATTGAGAGCCTTTTAAAAATATCTATTCAGATTCTTTTCATAATTTCATCTCAGCTTCTTTTCGCAATTTCATCTCAGCTTCTTTTCGCAATTTCTATTCATTGCGGTCAAATACTTCCTTATTCAGGGCACCCTGCTGCTTTGAAACGATAGTTGTGCATACAGCATCTCCTGTAATATTAACTGCAGTTCTTAACATATCAAGAATTCTGTCAATACCCATTATAAGAGCAATTCCCTCTGTTGGAAGACCTACTGAGGTAAGAACCATTGACAATGTTACAAGTCCTACACTTGGAACTCCAGCTGTTCCAATTGAAGCAATAGTTGCTGTAGCAATAACTGTACATATTGCTGATGCACTAAGCGGAATATTATATGCCTGAGCAATAAAAATAACCGCAACTCCCTGCATGATTGATGTACCATCCATGTTAATAGTTGCACCCAATGGAATGGTAAATGATGATATCTGCTTTGATACACCCATCTTCTTATGAAGTGTTTCTATTGACATAGGTATTGTTGCATTAGAGGTTGATGTTGAAAATGCAAACATCATTACCGGGAAAAACTTTTTGATAAATCTTATAGGATTTAACCTTGTAAATATAAATAAAAGTATCTGATATACTCCAAAACACTGAAGTGCCAGTGCCAGCATTACGCAAAGCATGTATTTGAGCATAGGCAAAAATGCATCAAATCCAATAAGTGAAAATGTCTTTGCAATAAGACAGAAAACTCCGATTGGAGCAACCTTCATGATTGACATAGTCATTTCCATCATGATGTCATTCCACTGGCTGAAGAAATTGGCAACGGTTGATGTGTTGTTGCCAAGCTTTGCAAGAAGTACACCTGTAAATAATGCAAATACAATTATAGGAAGCATATCCCCATTTGAAAGTGAATTAAAAATATTGACCGGTATTATATTAAGAAGTGTATCAACCATTGAAACCTTCTCTGCATCAGGTACCGGTGAGGTTTCAACATTGGAAACATCCATTCCGATTCCAGGACTGATAATAGATGCCACACCAAGAGCAAGGCATATGGCAAGTGCTGTTGTTACAAGATAAAATATGATTGTCTTAACTCCAACCTTACCCAATGTCTTTGTATCACCAATTGCCATACTTCCACATACAAGTGAACAAAATACAAGAGGTACAACCAGCATCTGCATAAGTCTTATGAAGCCATTACCAAGAACATACAATATTCCATTAACAAGTACTGTATCCCTGAAATAACCTGACGGCATAAAATAATGTATAAGCACTCCCGCTATAGCACCTGTAATAAGCGCAATAAATATCTTGGTGGATAGACCCATTTTCTTCTTTTCTTTTTTTGTTTCACTCTTATCATTTTTAATATCTTTTATTTTTTCATCTGCCATTACTGGTTTTCTCCGGTTTCTTCAATATATTTTTTAAGGGTTACTCTCCAGTCAGCCGGAATAGGAAGCCCTGTAATTCTAAGCATCATATTATCAAGAACTGAATATTTGTCCTTAGCACCTTCTTTGAGAACAACCTTGAGTTTATTTTCAAGGCCTGTGTATTCAAGCACTGTATTTGCAAATTCAAGCCTTGAACATGATCCGCCAGAGCATACAGCATGATAAATTCCATAATGCTCTCCGTCTATGAAAATCTTAATTATCTTCGCAAGTTCCTCAGCAGATGTAGGTACAGCATAGGCATTGTCCTCAAGGACAAGTGTGTCCACATTCTCATCATTGGCCGCCTCAATGACCTCATCCACGAAATCTGTTCCAATTCCATAAACCCAGGAGCTTCTTATAATAACATATCTGTTCATAAGCTCCCTTACAAGACGCTCACCTGCGTACTTTGACTTGGCATATATTCCCTCAGGCTTTGGAAAATCAAACTCATTATATGGAGTCTCTGATTTTTTCGAAAAAATATCATCTGTTGACAGCTGAATCAGCTTTGCGTTTATATGTTCTGCTGCCTGTGCAAGATTTCTTGCTCCGACAGCATTAACATCATATGAATGATCAACGTTTTCTTTGAGTGAGCCTGTTTTCTCATGAAATCCAGAACAATTTATGATAACGTCCGGTCTGTTCATTTTGATAAATGAATACACCTGATTTTCATCAGTTATATCTACTTCATCCTTGTCTGTATCAAATATTTCATATTCCACTACATCAAGAAGTGACATAAGTGCCTGTCCTGTTCTTCCTCTTGAGCCTGTAATCCATATTTTTTTCATAGTTAATTCTCTCCTCGTATTCAAATTATTTTGTGCAGGCAATACCTTGCAGATTTAGTCTCACAATATAACATTCGCGTATTTTGTGCGGGCAATACCTTGCAGTTTTAATTTTGCAATAGTGATGTTTTGATTGTAGATTTGCATTTTTTCCCAGGGATATAATCCTTGTTCACTTCAATTCCATTTTCTATAATTCCGTCTGGACATAAGGCGTACAGTTCATTAACACTTTCTCCCAAACCATCTTTGTTACAAGCTGTAAATGGTTTTATATTTTTTCCATTAATTCCTGCTTCGTTTACAAATGTCTTTACTACTTGTGGCAGTCTTCCATTCCATACTGGAAATCCCAGGTAAACCATATCGTATTGTCCCAGGTCAGGTGGTGCATTATATAAACCTACATATTCATTTTCTTCGTACTCACGCCTTGCTTCAGCAATAACTTCCTCGTCTTTATAGGGATATATTTTGTCAGCCTCTATCTCATATATATCGCCACCGGTAAGTTCCTTTATATACTCCGCCATGTACTCCGTTTCACCAGAATACGAATAATATGCCACTAAAATCTTTTTATCGGTGACCTTTACCGGACACTTTATGGTTTTGCCCTGAATCTTCACCTTAATATAAGTTTTGCCCTGACAAAGTCCCCGTATTCTTAGTGTAAATGAATTCTTGCCAAGCTTTTTTGCACTTATAATATTTTTATTACCAACAAAAAAGCTCCACTTTGAATAACCACTATTACATAAGGAAATGTCTCTTACAGCCCCCTTATTCATAGTAATAGCTGATTCACTCAGACAGGCATAATCACGGTTAAGCACACCTCGAACCGTATTATATATAAGTCTGTTCGTTGATTCAGTATAATGAAGACCATCAACAGTTCCAAATCCCTTACTTTTCATAACCCTTGATGTATCAATATACTTAATTCCTGCTGATGAATTATCCACATAATACCTGATTCCAGAATTAAATGAGCTGATTCCACCATATTTTGAAAGCATGGCACCATCTACCGGATTAACAGACATGAGATAAAGATCAACGCCTTTCCACTCATTTTTCAAAAGAGATTTGTAGCGATTAATATACGTGTTGAGGTTCCACAGATCATTCACGCCCCAGCCAGATACAATAACCCATTTATCAATCGACTTCTTAGACTTCATAATATTATTAATCTGAGGCAGTCCCTGGGAGACAAACCAGTTATAACCCATACCGCTCTTACATACCACAAAAGTATCCTTCTTGCTCTTAAGATCAACGGTAAGATTAAGCCTTCTGATACGCGAATCCCCCGTAAAAATAAAACCTGTTCGCTCTACCGAAAGATTATTATTACCTGACAAAAGGCTACTATTACCTGTCGAAGGGCTATTATTGCCTGTCGAAAAGCTATTATTGCCTGTCGAAAAACACATCGCCTGCTCTGGTATGTGCTCTGACATCTTTGTTGGTATATTCCCTGACTTATTGACTGGCATGTTCGCTGATGTATTCACTTGCATGTCCACTGATGTATTCGCTGACATAACCGACTTTGCTTCAACCAGATAATCCGACTTTCCCCACACAATGCATATCACACAAACAGCAAAAACAAAAAAACTCCTTTTCCAACACCTGAATAACCTTTTTAAAAACTTAAACTCCCTATTCAAAAACTTAAATTCCCTATTTAAAAACAGTAACGGTCTTTTTAAAAATCCAGAAACCCATTTTAAAAACCTAAAGGCCAGATTAAAAACCAAACTATAGTTCATATTAAAATTCGAATTAAAATTCGAATTAAAGTTCAAATTAAATATCCAATCAGATCCCAAATTAAATCCCAAATCCAAAACTCCTTTAACATAGTCCATTGAGTTCAAACACATCCTAACGTATGTTTTTATATACATTTTTAATAAATTATACCGCAAAAATTTCATTAATGAAAGACAAAAAATACTCAGGTTTTTCAGACGCCCAAAACAAAGAGGAATGGTTTCGCTGATATTCGAAACCATTCCTCTTTACTTGCTTTCTAATATTATACTGTTATTCCACCTGCGAAATTGGTACTAATACATGGTTTTCCCCGCCTTCTAGTACCAATTCTTCTCTCATCATTCCCGGTCCTCGCAGATTTAAAAAGGAAAATAGCTTGTGTTCGCTCAGGTGCTTTGAGCCCGTCGGCACTTAATGAGCACAACGTGCGAATTTAGTACCGCTACGAGGCGAAAGCAGCGAAAGCGTGCCTGGAGAACACAAACTATTTTCCTCCCCTATTTTCCTCTCCATCACTCACTACTCTTCATTGAAAACATAACCCACTCCGCAATATTAGTAGCGTGATCTCCAATTCTCTCAAAATACTTGGCAACCATAAGCAAGTCTGTTGCCTGCTCGCCGTCCTTATTTTCTGAAAGAATCATTTTAATAATATCTTTTTTAACAGTGTCAAACAGATCATCCACAATATCATCATGCTTTATAACCTGTTTTGCTTTTTCAATATCCTTTTCAACATAAGCCTCAACGCTCCAGTTTAACATCACAACTGTTTCCTTGGCCATTTTTCTGATGTCAGTCAAATCTGGTTTTTCTGCGCCATTTGACATATAAATAGTCATTTCTGATATGTCAGCAGCGTGGTCTCCAATTCTTTCCATATCTGTCACCATTTTCATGGCAGCCGTGATATTACGCAGATCCCTTGCAACAGGCTGCTGCTGGATAAGCAGATTAAAACATATATTTTCAATCTTCTTTTGTGCCCTGTCAATAAGCACATCATTTTCCATTATTTTTTTTGCAGAATCCACATCATAATTTACAAGTGCGCTTACTGCTTTGCCAATTGCTTCCTCAATAAGCTCACACATTCTTATCATTTCACTGTTCAATTCATTTAACTGTTCGTCAAATTTATTTCTCATAATGACCTCCCCTGGTATCAGCCGAAACGACCTGTTATGTAATCTTCAGTACGTTTATCCTGTGGATAAGAAAATATGGTCTTTGTCTTATTGTATTCAACCATCTCTCCAACAAGGAAAAATGCTGTATAATCAGATACTCTTACTGCCTGCTGCATATTATGTGTTACCACAACAACAGTGTATTTCTTTTTGAGTTTTTCCATGAGATCTTCAATTTTAGATGTTGATATAGGGTCAAGGGCTGAGGTTGGCTCGTCCATCAGAAGTATTTCCGGAGATACTGCAAGAGATCTTGCAATACATATTCTCTGCTGCTGTCCTCCAGACAAACCTAAAGCTGATTTTTTAAGTCTGTCCTTAACTTCATCAAATATTGCAGCACTTTTAAGACTTTCCTCTACTATCTGATCTAACTGTGACTTATTCTTTATTCCGTGAACCCTTGGACCATAGGCAATGTTGTCATAGATGCTCATTGGAAAAGGATTAGGCTGCTGAAAAACCATTCCAACCCTTTTTCTAAGTATTGTTGTATCTACATTTCCACCATAAATATCTTCGCCGTCAAGACTTACCTTGCCCTCTATTCTTACATTATCAACCATGTCATTCATTCTGTTAAGTGTTTTAAGAAAAGTGGATTTTCCACATCCTGACGGTCCAATAAATGCTGTTATAGCATTTTCATGGATATCCATACTTACATCTTTAAGTGCATGATTATCACCATAATACAGATTCAGATTTTTCACTGAAATCTTGACTCTATTTTCATTTTCCATAACTTATTCCCCTCTTTCACCTTATTCTTTCATCTTATTTAAGTCTGTTCACATCAAATTTTCCTGCCAACATCTTGGTTCCGGCATTTATCATGAAAACAATAGCTAACAATACAAGTGCAATTCCAAATGCTGTGCCAAAGTCACCTTCACTTGTTGCACTAAGATACAACTGTATTGTAAGTGTTCCACCGGACTGGAAAAGCTTTGGGAAAAGTGCTGCAAGTGTTTTTGGCAATGCCTTCGCACTTCCTGCTGTAAACAATAAAGCTGCCGACTCTCCTACAATTCTTCCTACTGCCAATATGACACCGGTAATTATACCCGACATTGAACTTGGAATTAATATGGTTCTTATCATGTGCCATTTTCCGGCTCCAAGTCCTATTGCACCATTTCTGTAGGAATCAGGTACCGTTTTAAGTGCTTCCTGGGTATTTCTTGTTATAAGTGGAAGTACCATCAGTATAAGTGTGAGAGAACCTGTAAGAAGGGAATACCCCATATGTAATGTTTCTCCAAAAAATACCATTCCAAATAAACCAAATATGATTGAAGGGATTCCTGCCAATGTTTCCGTAGCATATTCAATTATTGTTACCAGCTTTCCGGTCTTTGCATATTCATTCAGGTAAATTGCAGTTCCTACTCCCACCGGTGTAGCTATAAGCATGGTAATAATGATAATATACAGTGTATTTACGATATTACCTGCAATACCAACAGTTCCTTTAAGCTTTGAGGTTACTGTTGTAAGAAATGACCAGTTTACTGACGATATACCTCTTACAAATACATATATAATCATGCCTGCCAGAAGAAGAACTGATAAAAATGAGCAAACATATATAAGTATGTACATAATTATATCTGAAACTCTTTTTTTACTTTTAAGCATTTGTCATTACATCCCTTCTTCTAATTTTCAGAAGAATAAAGTTAATGATCATAATAAATATGAACAACACTAATCCAACTGTGAATAATACCTGTCTGTGAACACCTGATGAATAGCTCATTTCACTTACAAGCTGGGTTGTCAGGAATCTAACTGAATTAAATGGAAGTGGCACATTAACCGAACCACCGGCAACCATATTAATTGCCATTGCCTCACCTAATGCCCTGCCTATTCCAAGAACGACCCCTGTAAGTATTCCTGACTTCGCAGCAGGGATAATTACCTTAAAGATAGTCTGGATTTTAGTGGCTCCCAGGGCAAATGATGCGTTTTTAATGCTTCCTGGCACAAGCTTTAATGAACTGGTGCTTATACTGATTACTGTAGGAAGTATCATAATTGCCAGAACTATTATGGCAGCTAAAAGATTTGCTCCTCCTGTAAACTGATGCTCCGGTTTATTTTTAAAAACAAGAAGCTCCAGTTTATACAGGAAAGGATTAAGTACCATCATTCCGATAAGTCCATATATTACAGATGGAATCGCAGCTAAAAGCTCTACAGCTCCACCTACTATTGTCGCAATTTTTTTACCTGCTAACTCTGACAAGAACACTGCAGTAAGCAGTCCAACCGGTATTCCAATAAGCACTGCCATAAATGTTCCAATTATTGATGACAGTATTATATATGCTATTCCGTATGCAGGAGGATTGGCAGTGGGTTTCCACACATTACCGAAAAGCAGTTCAGCTATTCCAACATTTTTAAGTGCAGGAGTACCTTTTATAAACATGTATACGGTAATGGATACAACTGCCAAAACACCGGTTATGGCACATATAAGAAAGATCATTTTTGCTGTTTTTTCAATAACTTTATTCATACTCTTCATCCTTCATAAGTAAAGAATTATAAGCCCTGCTTCGTTTTATTGATTAATCAGGAATTATAAGTCCTACGTTTTTAATAACTTCTTTTCCTTCGTCTGATTTAATATAATCAAACCATGTTTTTACAAGATCATTCTGCTCTGAGATTTCACCCTTTGTAGCCATAACAAATGGACGTGAAAGCATATATTCTCCAGCCTTGATTTTTTCCTCTGAAGGCTCAACACCATTTAACTTAACTTCGCTTACTGTGTCATCTACAACATCAAGTGAAACATATCCAATTGCTCCCGGAGTTGTTGCTACCTTTGCAAGTACTGCACCTGTTGTATCAAGCTCCTGAGCATAATTACACTGATCTTTGATCTCAAGAAGTTCTTCAAAAGCATCTCTTGTTCCTGAACCAGCTTCTCTTCCCAGTACTACGATTGACTGATCTTCTCCGCCAAGGTCGCTCCAGTTGGTGATCTCACCCTTGTAGATTTTTCCAAGATCATCTGATGTAATATCAACAACCTTGTTATCCTTATCTGCTATAACAGCAATACCATCAATTGCTACTACATTTTCAACTTCTCCCTGTGCCTTCTCTTCATCCTTTAAGCCTCTTGAAGCATTTCCAATATCAATGCTTCCTGCTGCCAGAGATTCAAGACCAGCTCCTGAACCTGTATATTCAGCTGTAACTGTAATTCCTTCATATTTGTTCATAAAGCTTTCTGACATTGCTTCGCAAAGCTTTTCCATTGAAGTACTTCCTGCAAGTGAAATGCTTCCTGTAAGATCACTTCCTGTATCAGCATCTGCTTCGTCTGTTGTTTCAGTATTTGCATCATCCTCTGTCTGTGTAGCATTGTTATCTGCTGTTTCTGTTTTAGAACTTCCACAACCTGTAAGTCCAAGTGCAAATGTACTTGCTACTAAAACTGCTGCAATTATTCTTTTTTTGTTTCTCATGATTATTTCCTCTTTTCATATAAAATTATTTTTGTGTCACTTAAGTTAACAACTTATATATTAAAGAGGTTCTGTAAAAACAAATATCATTTCCATGTAAATGAAGTGTAAAAAAATAATAAGCAATGTAAAGTAATATTTTCACTCTACATTGCTTATTATAATTATCTGCCAATACATCTCTTACATGGCGAATAGCCCTGTTTTTTTATCTCAGCTTCTGTTCCCTTAAACTTCTTTTTATTGAATTCCTTCATTTGCCTAACGCTGCTGCAGGATGGCACATGATATTTGCCTGTATTGGTGTTAATGATATAATCAGCAGTTTTTACATTCTCACTGCTCTCACCACTGTCAGATTTTTTTACTTTTTTACCTGCCCTGTGACTGTTACCATTGGAATAATCTATAATTACTCCCGGCTGGGTGTTATAGCAAAATACATTAAAACATATTCCGGATCCCTTGTCCTCTACCGACCAGGCCTCCATCTTTACACCCTTTGCAACAAGATTGTTTTTTTCAAATACCGGAGTTACCCTGTACAAGACATGGTTCCCGGTTTCATTTACATAATCAGCCACCATATTTTCAAATGGAAACATTCCCTCAACATTAAGGTATCTTGTTCCTGTTATAAGATTCTTTACATTGGCATTCTCACCGGCAAGCTGATATCCTATAAGATGACATCTGTTGTACAGATAATTGCCATCAATAAGATCATTATATTTCACCGTATGCCATCCTGAAGGACGAACCTGTCCGATTGAACCTCTTTTATCCACAGGCATTATCTCTTTGCATACATTTGCATATGCAACTCCGCACCTTCCAAGCTTATCAAGTCTTGAATATGTTTCAAATGCCTTTTTATTCTTCTTTTCTTTCCTGGTGAATTCTGGTTTATTGCCATTAAGCTCCTTATATGGACTGGTGGCAGCATTTGATATCTTTGTAGGCTTTTTTTTTGCTGTGGCAGTCTGCTTTATATTTTTTTCAGTTACCGCTACCTGTGCCACAGGTGCATTAAATTCTGTAGCATATTCTGTAACAGATGATACAGTCAATGCAAGTGCAAAAATTAATGTTGCCTTTTTTAATAGAAGCCTGTGTTGTACCCTATGTTGTGGACCATGTTGTACGCTACGCTGTTCGCTATGTTGTATGCTACGTTGTATGCTTTGTTGCACACTATGTTTTAGGCTTTGTCTTTCACTATGCGTATTTTTTGATTCAAAAAACATGTTTACCTCCATATATATATGGCCAATATTATATGCAATATACATATTAATGGCATTCCTACAACAAAATACCAGTGTTTTGTCTTATGTCTGAAAAGGTACATTCCTGCCAAAGTTCCTATGCTTCCCCCTAGCAGGCTCACCAGAAACAAGGTCTTTTCAGGTATTCTATACCTGTGCTTTATGGCTTTTCTCTTATCTATAAACATTACAAATACTCCTGCAATATTCATGATAATAAGATAGGCCACTATTATTTTGCAATAAATACCCTCCATCAGATTTCTCCAATTCTTCCTATAGTATTATAAAGTAATTATCCAACATGAGCATATGGTGAGTCATCATTATTTTTATTGTACTCTTTTTCATATTCTTTAAGAGCACGTCTCTCACCAGGTGTCATAGCCTTTGGAACATCAATCTGTATTATAGCATATTCATCACCGTGGTTTCCAGGATTTTTCATGTCAACAATTCCCTTGCCCTTAAGTCTTACCCTGCTGCCGGATGCGGTTCCCGCCTTAATTTTTAGCATTACGCTTCCATATAATGTCTGAACCTTTACTTCACCGCCAAATACCGCAGTGGTGTAAGGAATATATACGTTAGTATATACATCCAGTCCTTTTCTCTCATATCCCGCTTTATCCCTGACAGTGACTTTAAGAAGAAGGTCTCCTCTCTTTCCATTACGGCCTATATGACCCTTACCCTTAAGCCTTATGCTCCTGCCGGTATCGATTCCCGCCGGAATATTAATCTCTAACGACTGAGTTTTTCCATCACTATCTTTCAAATTAATTATCTTTTTACCACCAAATACTGCCTCATCAAATGAGACCACTATATCTGCTTTAAGATCAAGCTCTTCCTGTTCAGAATCATCATTATAATTATTAAAGCCTCTTGAAAAATGCCTTCCCCCGGATTTTTCATGACCAAAGCCTCTTGTTCCATGACCGAACAGATTTTTCAGAATGTCGTCCATGTCTTCATCTGACCCTTCAAAATGAAATTCATGAAAGCCGCCATTTCCAAAGCCGGTATTTCCAAAGCCACCGTTCGTAAAACTTCCATTTCCAAAGCCGCCTGCTCCTCCATTATTGCCGTAAGCGCCCTGGAAACCTTCCTCAAATGCAGCATGACCATATGTGTCATAAAGCTTTTTCTTCTTTTCGTCACCTAAAACATCATATGCTTCATTTACCTCTTTAAAATGCTCTGCAGCACTTAAATTACCCTCATTGCTGTCAGGATGATATTTTTTTGCAAGCCTTCTATATGCTTTTTTTATTGTTGAACTATCTGCATTTCGACTTACACCTAATACTTCATAGTAATCTCTTTTCTTATTCATCATCTTTCACCTCCCGACGTTTTCTAAACAAGTAAAAGATGGGAGAACCATTAACAGTCCTCCCATCTCCTTTCTATCAAATGATGTCACACTGGATTATAATCCATTCGACTATTATCCCTCAATCGCAATGGTATGTTTCTCTTCAACCTGTGGTTTTGCTTCCTTTTTAGGAACAAAGAGTTTCAAAATACCATGCTTAAACTCGGCTTTGACATCTTTCTCGCCTATATCTTCGCCAACATAAAAGCTTCTGCAGCATGCTCCGGCATAACGCTCTCTTCTTATATATTTACCGGTATCTTTTTCCTTTTCATCCTTATCAAGACCCTTGCCGGCACTAATTGTAAGATAACCATCCTTAATCTCTGCAGATACATCATCTTTTGTAAAACCTGGCAGATCAACGATAAGTTCATAGCCTGAATCGGTTTCCTTAATATCTGTCTTCATGACATGTTTTGCGTTTCTGCCATAAAGCTTCTTCTCTACATCCTTCATCTCCTTATTGCCATATCCATAGTAGAATGGGAAATCATTAAAAAAGTCATCAAATAAATTCTCTCCAAAAACATTTGTCATTAACATAAGTCATCTCTCCTTTTAAACTTTTAATTATTTTGCAGTCATCTGAAAATAATTATTAAATATTGTTAATATGTTTTCGGACTCGGGATAAAGGGGTTATTTCTGATTTCTATCTTTTATTTTCTATCTTTTACCTCTTCCTTTGTTCTACATGTAATATAACACATGTTATTAGCACTGTCAAGAGGTGAGTGCTAATTTTTTTGTGAAGATTTTGTGAACTATTATTAAGGCTTATTTACCCTTCAGCAATAACACTTAATCAGCAATAACACTTAATATATCTCTTGCAACATGCACACCACTTGCTGATGCGTGAGAGAGTGAATGAGTTATTCCACTTCCATCTCCGATTATATAAAGTCCTTCATACTTAGTTTCAAGTTTCTCATCAACTTCAACTTCCATATTGTAAAATTTAACTTCTACACCATAAAGGAGCGTATCCTCATTAGCTGTACCCGGTGCAATTTTATCAAGAGCATATATCATCTCAATAATGCCATCCAATATTCTCTTAGGAAGAACCAGACTCAAATCACCTGGTGTAGCGCTGAGAGTAGGTGTAATGAAGGCCTCTTCAATTCTGCTCTGTGTTGAACGTCTTCCACGAATAAGATCACCAAATCTCTGTACAATGACTCCTCCACCTAACATATTGCTGAGTCTTGCAATGCTTTCGCCATATCCGTTAGAATCCTTAAATGGTTCTGAAAAATGCTTTGCAACTAAAAGAGCAAAGTTTGTATTCTCAGTCTGACGCTTTGGATCCTCATAGCTATGTCCGTTTACAGTTATAATTCCATTGGTATTCTCACTTACAACTGCGCCCTTTGGATTCATACAGAAGGTTCTTACCTTATCACCATATTTTTCTGTACGGTATACAATTTTGCTTTCATAAAGTTCATCCGTAAGATGTGCAAATATTGCAGCTGGAAGTTCAACCCTGACTCCAATATCAACTCTGTTAGATTTGGTTGGAATATCCATTTCCTTGCATACCTGTTCCATCCACTTGCTGCCACTTCGTCCAACAGATATGATACATTTTCTGCAGGAATATGTTTCTTCGTTACATTTTATAACGTAGCTGCCCTTCTCAGTAAGCACTGTTGAAACTGGCGAATCAAAGTAAAAATCCACCTTATCCTTAAGATAGTCGTATAAATTCTCAAGTACTACGTAATTGATATCCGTTCCCAAATGACGTACCGATGCATCTAAGAGATGAAGATCATTCTGCATACAAACAGTTTTAAATCTTGTTCCAGCTGTAGAGTAAAGCTTAGTTCCCTCACCACCGTACTTCATATTAATATCGTCTACATAATTCATAAGCTCCAGGGCTTTTTTCTTACCTATATAATCGTACAGTGTACCACCAAAATCATTGGTTATATTATATTTTCCATCTGAAAATGCTCCAGCGCCACCAAATCCACTCATAATTGAACAGGTTTTACAGGCTATACAGCTTTTTATCTTATCTCCATCTATTGGGCACTTTCTCTTACCTAATTCATGGCCTGCCTCAAATATAGCCACCTTAAGTTCCGGTTCATTAGACACAAGCTCATATGCTGAAAAAATTCCACCTGGTCCTCCACCAATAATTATTATGTCATACTGCATATACTGTCCTCCTTGCATGTTGCGTTTATAACATTATTATTAAAATTTTCAAAAATATTATAGCACAACCAGGCAGGCAATTACAATAATTACAACTATTCAGTTATTTTTCTGCTTCTTTGCTGCTCTTTACATAACTCTTTGCTGAATTAATTACAATAATAAGACCAAGGGAAATAAGGAGAACAGCAATTATAAGCTGCAGTCCATTAGCAATAAATACGGCTCCCCAGGTTGTCTCACCGGCAGGAATTGTAACAGCTGCTGCATTTGAAATTGCTTTTACCATTGCTATAAGTCTCTGGACAAGAGCTGTAAATGTTACACAAAGCATGATAATAAGTGGTGGGAAAAGCATTTTGTTGCTTCTTCCTGTCATCTTAAGAAATACGCAGAGTGTAATTAATACAAGCGCACTTAACAACTGGTTTGCGGAACCAAATAATGGCCAGATATTTGCATATCCGATTTTAGTAAGTACAAATCCACATAATAAAGTAACAATTGTTGAAAAATATGTATTGCAAAGAAGCTTTCTCCATGGAGCTGCGTGTTCCATATCATCAACGCTGAACATTTCCTGAAAACTCATACGGCCAATTCTTGCAACTGCATCAAGACTTGTTAATGCAAGAGCAGAAACACACATTGTCATAAATACTGTTGCCGCATAAACAGGCATACCAAACATTTCAAAAAATCCTGCAACACCACGGCTAAAAATCTGGAATGGTGTTCCTGCTGCTGCAGTTCCATCTGTTCCTGCTGCTGCACCGGCAACACAAAGAGCTATAACAGCCAGAAGACTTTCCAAAACCATTGCACCATATCCAACCTTTAACATATCCTTTTCATTTTCAATAGTTTTTGATGATGTTCCTGAAGAAACAAGGCTGTGGAACCCGGATACAGCACCACAGGCAACTGTTACAAATAATATAGGGAACATTGTTCCAAGCTTTTCATTGTTAAATCCGGTAAATACAGGCAGGTTCATTGTAGGATGAGCCATAAATAATCCAATGACTGCACCTGCAATCATACCGACAAACATAAATGTTGTCATATAATCTCTTGGCTGTTTTAAAAGCCACATTGGAAGAACTGCTGCAAAGAAAATATATACAAATGTAATATAGCTCCAAGTATTCTTACTGAATTCCAATGGACAATTCATACCAATTGCAAATGATGCAGCAACACATACAAGACCAAGAACTACTTCCTTCCAGCCACTGTAATTAAACTTCTTTTTTCCAATTCCAAATATTACTGCAAATACCATGAACATTATTGAAACCATTCCGGCTGCTCCATTTGACCTTGCATCTGGCGAAAGACTGCTTACTCCATCAGTAACTACGTAAGCATCAAATGTACCGGCAACCATATCTGCAAATGCTGCAATAACAATCAGTGTAAATAACCAGCAAAAAACCAGGAATATTTTTCTTCCAAATTTTCCAATATACTTTTCAATGAGCATTCCCATTGATTTTCCTTCATTTTTTACTGAAGCATATAATGCTCCAAAGTCTGTCACAGCACCGAAAAATACTCCTCCGATAAGAATCCATAACAGAACAGGAAGCCATCCAAAAACTGCTGCCTGTATGGCACCGGTTACAGGTCCTGCTCCTGCGATTGATGAAAACTGGTGACAAAATACTGTCCAGCCATTCGTTGGCACATAATCCTCTCCGTCCTCATACTGGACCGCAGGCGTTTTCGCCTTAGGGTCAATGCCCCATTTCTTTGCTAAAAAGCGTCCGTAAAAAGTGTAAGCTGCAACAAATACAACTGCTGCAATTAAAACAATAACAAGTGTATTCATGATACATTTCCCCTTTCTTTTAGTCATTTTGCAAAGAACGGTATAGATGTTTTTCAGTGGAAGTCTTATCGACTGAAATAAAAAAGCTTTCGTCCCTACACACTTCATATGGATTAATTCCAAAATAAGTGTGCAAAGACGAAAGCTCTACTTCCGCGTTACCACTCTGCTTGCCAAAAAATCTGACCTCTCATTCACCACCTGATAATTCATCAGAGGGTGTGCCCCGTTAACGGAGGGTGCCGGCTTCGGTTACATAACTGACCTGATACAAATACACCAATCAGTCTTTCTCCAAAGCAGCTCCCAGGTGATGGCCTGTCCATTCCTTGTTGTCGGTTCTCATCAATATCGACTCTCTGTAAGCGGTGATATGAATAAGTCTTTTCCTGTTCTTCGCGTTTGACTTTTAAATTAGCTATACAATAGACCCATTAAATTGATTTGTCAACTACTAAATTAAATTTTTTTTCTTTACAAGAGAATGAATTGTGTTAATCAACCTTTTAAGATCAATAGGTTTTGTTATATGTTCATTCATTCCTGCATTCATGCTCTGCTCAATATCATCCTGAAATGCATTGGCAGACATGGCAATAATCGGTATGCTGCTACTGTCTTCCATCCCAGAACTGCGAATAGTTCTGGCTGCCTCAATACCATCCATAACCGGCATCATAATATCCATAATTATAACATCAAATGCACCTGCTCCAAGTGATCTGTATATATCAACGGCCTCTTTACCATTCCATGCCCTGGTTATAAGCGCACCTCTCTCTGTTAAAAGACAGTCTGCAATCTCCATATTAAGCTCATTGTCTTCTGCAAGAAGAATACGTATACCTTCAATTGATATGTCCTCAGGTATTTCATTCATTTTTCTCTTCTGAGTATCTCTGTCTATCTCAAAAGGCAGATGAATCACAAATTTAGTTCCCACATTCACCTTGCTCTCAAATGTAATATAACCGCCAAGAAGCTCTGCCAGCTCCTTTGCCATAGGTAATCCAAGACCGGTTCCATCATAATCTGACTTAACATCTGTGTTTTCTTTGGCGAAGGGTTCAAACATTTTTTTCTGGAATTCTTCACTAATTCCACATCCGGTATCCTCACAGACAAGTTCAAAATGGGCCATAGTGTCGTCATACGAAACTTCATTACAGGATACCATAATCGTACCACCAACACGATTAAATTTAACTGCATTACTGGCAATGTTCATAACAATCTGCTGAAAATGAATAGGACTTCCTATAAGATCCGGATGGAATATCTCTCCATTACCAATCTTGTAGGTAATACCTTTTTCGCTTCCCTGCATTATGGCAACATTATTGGCTTCTTCCAAAACTGCAAGAATATTAAAAGGCTTATGCTCAAGCTTTACCTCACCTGATTCCAACTTGCTCATATCAAGAATCCCAGTAAGCAGCTCTAACAAATATCCAGACGCCGTCATAATCTTGTCACGGTACATCTCCTGTCTTTCAAAATCCTCCGGACAATGGGATGCAATCTCCACAATGCCTCGTATTCCGTTAATAGGAGTTCTGATGTCATGACTCATTCTTCTAAGGAAATTAGTCTTGGCCTTGCTGGTTTTTTCAAGCTCCAACTGCTGTTTTTCTAACATTTCCTTCTGTTTTATCAATTTTGCATGACGATTTATCTCATTATTTTTGTGTTCATCGACATCTACAAAAAGTCCACTAATTCTGTATATTACACCAGCATCATTCCTGAATGGCCTGCCTATTATTCTATACCATTTGTAGGAGCCATCCTTAAAAAGCATACGCTGCTCCAGATCAAGCTTTACAATATTTCCGTCATCCTTCTGATTAAGGACATTACTAAGAGCTTTTATAAATCTTTCCCTGTCATCCGGATGAATATATGAAAATGAACGGCACTCTGTATCAAACATCTCATCACCATTGTCAGCATAACCGAATTCCTTTTTTGAAACGTCATTCCATCTAATGTCAACAAGCTTTTCATCAACAAAATCCATTGACCAGCGTCCTTCTCCTATACCCGCAAATCTTACTTCTTCACTGTATTCATTCATAAAAATCCACAGGCTGAGATTTTCATTATCGCTTTCATTGGAATAGGCCTTAACGATCAGCTTAATCAGGGTATTATCCTTCTTCCTGTAATACCTCTCAAGCTTTCCCTTATCACGTACTATCTGGTTGATATGTTCATAATCTAACAGATTGATAAGCATATCCCTGTATTCCGGTGCAGCAATTTTTTCACAATATTCCTTCATGGCATCAGAAAAACATCCATCCTTTTCTTCAACAATTTTTCTGAAATACGATGGTCCTATAATATCACGGAATCTGTCCGTTTTACTGTCAACAACATACACCCCAAGATACTTTGGTGCAATTGTTTTTAAAAACTGTTCCGCATCCTTTTTTTCCTGCCAAATTTTATTCTGCCAATTTGTATTCTTATCAGAATTATGCTTCTCTGACTGTCTGTTGCTCATATGCAAACGGTTTTCCTTTCTTTGATGCCGGTTTCAATATGTTCAAGTCAAACGCATGTGAGACTTGGTGCGTGATTCCGGTCAGCATAAGCTGACATATTCTTCTTGGAATCACTGCACATCTACACTCCGTTTCTGTGGTTGCTAAACCATTGCCTAGCAGACAATGTGCGCCCTTGCGGGGTGTTTATCATATTTTTATATTTCTTTTATGGTTCGTAGAATAAGTTTATCATTTCTTTATGCATCAGTCAATATAAACAAGTCCGGATTTTATATATTTCTCATATAACATTATTTTTTATATTTCTCAATTGTCTTTAAAACATCGTCCATTTTTGATTCATCACAGTCTATGCGTAATGTAACAGGCTTTGATAAATCAAGACAAAATACTCCTAATATGGATTTAGCATCAACAACATATTTTCCACTGACCATTTCAAAATCGCCATCGAACATTGCCATTGTCTGTACAAAATTCTTCACATCGTCAATAGATTCCAATAAGATTTCAATTTCACGCATTATTATCTTATCACTCCTGATCAATTTATATTTATTCACATTGTCTGCCAGACAATGTGCGCCCTTGCGGGGCGTTACTTAACTGCATTACTTAGCCGCATTAATTACCTGCATTATTTCTTCCTTTGCAGGCATTACCTTCAGGGCACCTTTACGTGTTGTAATTATGGAAGATGCTGCATTGGCAAAACGGAGCATATCTGCAAGCTTATCATGGCTTAATTGCTCAAGTCCGTTTTCAAGAACTGCATTTAGAACACATGCCATAAATGTGTCTCCGGCACCTGTTGTCTCAATAGTATCATTTCTAAGGAATGGCTGACTAAACACGCTCTCTCCATTGTAATATGCCTTGCTGCCATTCTTTCCCATAGTTGCGCAGATCAGTTTTGGCTGGCTCTTTTGCATGATACATTCAATACCACTGTCTATATCCTCTGTTCCTGACAGGAAAGCAATCTCATCATCTGAAATTTTTAATATATCGCACTGGCTTATGCCATACCACATACGCTGCCTTGCATCCTCCATATTCTTCCAGAGTGGTGGACGCAGATTTGGATCAAATGAAATAACAGCTCCGCTCTCTTTTGCCTTTTTAACAGCATTCATTGTTACATCAGCAATATATTCATCTGTCATTGATAATGTTCCAAAATGAAATATTTCTGTGTCAGAAAGCTTGCTTTGTTCAACCTCATTCCATCTAAGCATCATATCTGCCCCGGGATTTCTATAAAATGAGAAGCTTCTGTCTCCATCCTTTGCTGTATGAACAAAGGCAAGAGTTGTGCCTACTTCTTTATCAACTATAAGATTGTCTGTGTTGATTCCCTGCTCTTTTACTACCTGAATCAGCATTTTTCCAAATGCATCATCCCCTACCTTACCAATAAAGGCAGTTTTTTTGCCTAAATTCTGTAGCATGGACAATACATTGCATGGAGCCCCGCCAGGATTGGCCTCAAGTATGGGATTACCCTGGTCACTCAAACCATTTTCCGTAAAATCAATTAACAACTCTCCTAATGCCACAACATCAAACTTCTTCATGAAACATCCTCCTACTCTACAACAATATCGTGTTTTTCTATATTAACAACAGCTTTGCCATCACAGAATAATTCTATTTCATCAGCATCTAATGGTGTATAAAATGTTGTACTGAATACCTGAACTCCATCATTTAAAAAGACCTCAAATGAATTCTTGTCAAGTATCATTCGTATCTTACATTTATCAGAAGGACTCTTCATATTTGCCCTTCTGATTGAAATCGCATCACGTACCATTCCTGAATATGTTCTGTCTGCCTCTATAATATTCTTTTCTTTGTTAATTGTAAAATCTGTATGATATCTGTCATTTTTTGCAATGGAAATTGTAAATTCACGAAAATCACCACTGACGATCTCTGCTGTCATATCAATTATTCTGCCTGAAATACCTTCAAGCTCACAGCTTCCCTTTATTTCCTGATTCATATAGTGTACAGTATTTCGATGATAATTCTCAATTTCACGCACCGGACTCTGAATTATTTTTCCATCCACAAGCTCTAATTCGCGCGGCAGTGTCATCATGCAGGCCCATTTCTGGTCAGCAGGTCTTATATTTGAATCCCAGGACTGCATCCATCCTATCATAATACGTCTTCCATCTTCAGCTTCCATAGTCTGTGCTGCATAAAAATCCAGACCATCATCTAAAGAATATACATTTTCATAATCGAAAACATGACGGTTCTTATCATATTTTCCCATATAATAAACAGTGTTATTGCCGTTGTGTAATTCTCCATCCGCCTGAATATCCTGTGGTGATGTGATAAGAACATACTGGTCATCAAGCTTGAAGAAATCAGGACATTCCCACATAGTTCCAAGCTTTCCATCCTTATCATATGCTAAAACAGAAACATAATTCCATTTCAACCCATCTTCAGAATGAAATAAAAGGACCTGTGGAACATTTTCCTCTGTTTTATTTCCTACTACCATATAATATCCATCATCTTCTTTAAAGATTTTTGGATCTCTGAAATGTTCCCTGCTGAATTTTTCAGGAAGCATATCTCCTGTTATAACAGGATTCTGGGCTGATTTCTCATATGATAATCCGTCTCCCAGTGCAATACACTGGTTCTGATAAACATTTTTGACGCCATTTTCTTCTTTTTCAATTACTCCCGTATATACTAATAAATGACCCTTTTGTGTTTCTATTCCTGAACCCGAAAAGCATCCTGCTTCATCAAATTCTTTATCCGGAGCAAGGGCAGTAAGGCATTCTGTCCATTTTACAAAATCCTTTGTTATGACATGCCCCCAGTGCATTGGTCCCCATTCTTGGCTGTATGGATGGAACTGATAAAACAAATGTGTAGTACCCTTGTAATTTGAAAAACCATTAGGATCATTCATCCAGCCACAAGGCGGAGTAACATGAAATGCCGGCAAAGCCTCCCTTGCTACATGATTTTCCTTAATATATGAATTGGCCTTATTTAATTTGTTCATACAAGCTCCTTTCTACAATACAATGGTATTTTCTGTTTCACAGTCAAAGAAATGCATCTTGTGTGGTACAAATACAAATTCTATCTCTTCTCCTGCCTGGCAGAGTTCATATTATGAAACTCTGGCACCTTCTGCAAGTCCCTTTTCAATACCGGTCCTGCCGGCTTCTGTATCTGGATCAACAGCCGACAAATTCAGGGACGTGGCACATCCACATTCCTTAACTTTTTTTAATAAGGCTATAAGCTCCGCACCATCATTTTCATACATGGACCTCATAAGTGTTGGATACCCAAAATGAAATAGCGTCACATCATTTAACACATTTCATTCCAAGACCGGTATTAGCTGCTGCTCCACCTGTAGACACCTTGGCTTTACCCATCTCAATGAGTTTGCCGGGCTTTAGAACATCTCCAATATTTGATGTCATCATATCTGGAAATACAGGAGTTATATCGATACAGATATGCCCCGCTGCTATTACCTTTTACCCATTTAACTCCTCCATTCTGTTACACTGATTTATGATTCATCAGTCTTATATTTTGATTCATAATTCTTAGTTTTGCGATTCATCAGTCTTATATTTTTGATTCATAATTCTTAGTTTTGCGATTCATCAGTCTTACATTTTCTTGCTTTTATCAACCTTACAATTCCTATAGTTGCTTCAAGCAATATGCACCACGCAACAGGTAATATTCCTATTTCAAATGCAAAGACTATATACTCAACTCCATTCAAAAAATTTTCCCAGCCACTGGTGGCCTGTGGTACTATCCAAAGACCCTCATTAAGTAACATACAAAATGATATACCAAATATAATTTCATAGATCAGCCAGGAGAAACACAGCTTTGCAACACTCTTTACCCCCGGCAAATTATACTTATAAATCCATTTTCTAAATATTGTATATAACACCACACATATTAAAGGTACCATTCGAATAACTGCAGTATTAAAGTTACAATAATCTTTCTCATCCAAATAATCTGAAAAGGTCAAAATACACCAGCCTATAAACTGAATTATAAAACATATTAACAAATTTCTCCTCATTATATCCTCCTGTACTTACATAATTTGCACATATACTATTTAGCAAAACTTTATCTCATTTTAACATATTTTTCCCAAAAGGCAAAGAAAAGAACCGAATTTTTCGGTTCTTTTCTAACAATTCAATATAGAGTTTCTCTGATAGCTCTGTACAGGGTCTCATGTGACATGCTCCCACCAAATCACAAGGAACCTTAACCTCTCTTACTGACATGTAATTAGTGTTTTTAATTCTGGCTATCAAATATCTAATTCCAATACAAGCGGCGCATGATCCTGTCTGTCACCGGAATCAAGCATCTCTGATCTGACAACCTTATCTTTTATGCAATCACTGACAAGAAAATAATCAATTCTCCATCCGGAGTTATTAATCTTGCTGGTTCTGATTCTTTGCGCCCACCAGGAGTAAACATCCCTTACATCCCCATGAAGATGCCTAAATGTATCAACGAATCCCCTGGATAACAGATTGGTAAAACCAGCTCTTTCCTCATCTGTAAATCCAGCAGACATATGATTACTGGCAGGATTTGCCAAATCAATTTCCTCATGAGCAACATTGAAATCTCCACAGGCCACAAGGGGCTTGTTCTGATTCAACTGGCTGAGATAATCTGCATAAGCAACATCCCATTTTTGTCTCTCTGCAAGACGTTTCAAACCATCCCCCGCATTTGGCGTGTAAACATTTACAAAATAAAAATTCTTAAACTCTACCGTAAGCAGTCTGCCCTCATCATCCATAGTATCTGGTGCACCTATCCTTGGAACCGACACACTCGCTTCCATTCCCTTCCTATAAAGAACCATAGTGCCCGCATATCCCTTTCTGGCTGGTGGCAATGAACTCACCCACTCAATCTGATAATCTGGGAAATACTTGTCCAACTCTTCCAAATGCTTTTTAGATGGTCCTGTAGCTGGCAGCTTTGTTTCCTGAATAGCAATAATATCAGCATTCTCATTCTGAATAGTTTCTAATACTTTCCTTGAAAGCACCGCTCTTGCCGACTCCGATGTCAGCGCAGCATTAATAGAATCAATGTTCCATGAAATAAATTTTATCATCTTTATAAGTTCCCCTTCTTTTCGTCAGGTGCCTCATTTGGTGTCAGGCACTGTAAAATCTTCAGTAAATTCAAGTCGAACCCACGTAAGACCTGGTGCGTTATTCTGGTCAACGCAAGCTGACATATTCTTCTCAGAATCACTGCAGTTGTACATTCATTATACCTTAGGATTAGTGCCAGACATTCTTAAATTTTTATTAAAACAAAATTTTATATGTATCTAAACTCATTTTCAAAAAATGATCCTGTCGCCAACAATCACTAGAAAATCCGCAAAAAAAACATATAACTTATTGTCCTCAACAATATACTTAAGAATGTATTGTGTTTCCACTTATAACTGACCGCTACAACGAATACTGCCAGAAGCTGCCAGACTCCTGTTCCCATGAAATACTCACAATATAATTTTCTTTTCGTAGGAAATCTAAAAGCAGCTGCCCGATTTCGTGATTATCCTCTACAATGATGATATCTAACATATAAACCTCGTTTTTTGTAATCAAATGTGCTGATACGATTAAAAAGTTCCACTTTTTCCGGTTAAATCCTTTACAATCTCCCCTGCAGCAATTAATCCTGCTACTGACGGAACAAATGCAATACTTCCTGGAATATCTCTTCTTTCCGTACCTTTATGCTTGGCACCTGGTGGACAAATACAATTTGTTTGACAGCTAATCGACATATCCTCTAAAGGTCGAATCGGTTTTTCCTCTGAATATACAACCTTCAACTTTTTCACACCACGTTTTTTTAACTCCCGACGCATAACTTTTGCTAAAGGACACATTTTGGTTTTATAAATATCCGCAACCTTAAATGCACTTGCCTCTATCTTATTGCCGGCTCCCATTGAACTGATAATTGGCACACCTGCCTCTTTGCACTTCATTACCAGCTCAATTTTTGCAGTAACCGTATCTACTGCATCCACAACATAATCGTATTCCGAAAATGGAAAATCATCTGCATTTTCCGGCAAAAAGAAGCATTTATAAACATTGACCTTGACATCAGGATTTATCTCTAACATGCGATCCTTCATCACATCAACCTTATACTGTCCCACTGTCTTTCTGGTTGCAATAATCTGACGATTGATATTGGTTAAGCAAACCTTATCGTCATCAATCAAATCAAATGTGCCTACTCCGCTTCGAACCAGAGCCTCACAAACATAACCACCTACACCACCAACTCCGAATACAGCAACCCTTGCATTCTTTAACCCTTCCATTCTATCTTCGCCTAATAACAGCTGTGTTCTTGAAAATTGTGTTAACATCTTGTTTCTCCTAATATATTTCTAAATTATTGCGTCCTATTTTCCTATTGTATTAATAGGACATTAGCACAATATATTACTACTGTCAACAATCCATAGAATACAGGGTTAAATCCCCTGACATTTCCACTTGAAAAGCTTTGTTATTCCTCACCACTTGCAGGAGTGGGAGCCTTCTCCACAGATATAAAAAGGGGCCGGGCTTAACGATTTAATCGTCTCTCTTTAGAAAGCTTTTTCTTAGAATATTCTGATTTTAACCACTTGATTTTTTTCAAAATTTCTATGACATTTCTACGACATTTTCTGTGACATTTCCCATCTTCATTATAAGCGTTACCTAAAACAAATTTGTGCCTTTAATCAATTCAATTTTTACCTTCTCCCTACTTCCATACATAGAGCTTTTACTTTCATCAATAGTCTATACCTGATGTTTATTCTATGAATACATACTTTCCCTTTCCTTTACCATTTACCACTTTAACAACTTTCATGTCTCTAAGTTTTGTCATGACTGCTCTTGCTGTGGATGGTGAGCAATCAAGAATTTCTTTTATTTCTTTTGTTCCAAAAATCTGATTTTTCTCTATTTCATCATACACATTAAGAATATTTGCCTTCGAAGGTTCATTATATTTTTGCTGCTCAATCGCCGACTTTATCCTATCAACCGCCGATTTTTTATCGTCAATCGCCGACTTTTCTTCTCCAATCGCCGGCTTTTGGTAATCAATCAACGACTTATTGACTGCAACAGCCAATTTTTTTAATGAATCAGCGGTTTTTTCAACAATAGTTTTTCCAACTTTTGAATTATAAATAACCGCCTGCAACATAAAAGCATTTGTATGATAAACAGGATCTTTTAGTCCCACCTGCTCCAACTCATTACACATACGATTGACACCTTCTCCAAATTCTTTTACAAATTTATAGTTCTTTAGAAACTCTGCAATCTTAGGATTTCTTGAAAAATGTGTGAATCGTATATTGTCCGCTCTTACAAGTCCCGGAAGTTTTCCCGGGCTTTCAACTACTATATGGTCATCAAACATTTTTATCTGAATATCTGTAGCCTAATGGATTACAGGAATATGTGGACGCTATGAATGAATTTAATTAATATTAGCTATTTTATCATTATCACAAGCTGATTTAGTAATGTTTTGCCCGAACTGATAAAAACTTTTCGTCGCTTTTCTAATGAAAAAGCGACGAATTATTTTAATCTGTACAACTTGCCTTTTGCTTTTCCAAAACTTCTCTATTATCCCTGCCATAAAGCATGGTCTATCCTATACTCGTTATCATTAGCAATAATAAGGCTGGAATTTTTCAATCCACAGGCTTAATATATCTTCTTCTTTTAGTTGTTCCAATACAAGCCAATAACTCCTTATTCACTAATTCGTTTAATAATTGTCTTGTCCTTGGACCTTTTAATCCTATCTTTTCTGCCACCTGTTCCGTACTATATTCAACACCAGCCTCCATAATGGCTAAAATCTGCTGATGTCTTTCTGATAACATCATTCCTTCCCTGTTTTTTAAATCTGCTGATTTTTCTGCTGATTCTGCTGATTTTTCTGCTGATTTATCATCAGATTCCTTTTCCATCTTCATCACAAGTGTCACCTGATCAAGATTTGTATCTTCTATCAATTGTGGTTTTATCCATCCTTCTGACTTCCACACATCAAGAATTGTCGGGAATCCAGAGCCAGCATTATCGCCAAATCCAACCAATCTAAGCAAAAGGCCAATGAATAAGGTGTATCCAATTTAAATCGACTAAACATGGCAATGCATATATTAAATTTATCTAAATCATATACATCAACTTCATCATCTTCAAGAGCCTTTTGTGCTTCTTCATTTAAAGGTATTCCAGCTTTTTTCAATGCTTCAAATAACGGATTGTATACCTCGTCTTCCTTTTTCCCTAACAGCGATAATTGTTTTCTAATATAACGATTAACTAATCTCTGTTCACGGGACAACCCTGCTTCAAGCTTTGGTCTAATTAAAATTATCAATCTATAAAAATACTCAAAAATATCTACATTTCCTGATAATTCATCCCATATTTTGTTAATTTTCTCTTTATCTGCAACGGCGTATAGTTTGGCTTTCTGTTTAAGTGTATTAATTTCACTCTCATCAAGTTCTCTTGTCGCAGAGACAAAATAACAATTATTATGAGAGTATAAATCACTTTCAACCTCAGATTTAACAAATGAACCATCATGCTGCAATGTATAGTAAACCTTGTTAGCCTCTTTCTTTTTTGATTCAAATTATTCAATCACTCCCGTAATATCCCGATAACGATTTACCACCCGATAAATCTCTACTACCTCTTTACCAACCTTATACAGCACGACATAATCTTTCCACACCACATACTTATAATCCGTCTTAAAACTCACACGCTTAGACAAGTCTACACCAATGTAAGGAAACTGCTGTATATTCTCAAACTGGCTGTAAATCTCCTGTATTGTTTCCAATGCTTTATCTGCATTATCCTCAGCAATATAATCCTTAATAGATTTCAAGTCCTTTGCCACTAACGGATTAATCCGTAACTTCATCATGTTCTATTCTCCCACCATTGTCTTTAGTTCATCCAATGACAACCAACCTTTTCCATCCTTGACAGCCGCCTCAGCCTCTTGCAGCTTCTCTAAAAGTTTCTTTTCTGCTTTATCTCGCTCATAATCTTCTATATCCATTACCACAAATCTTCCCCTGCCATTTTTCGTAAGAAAAACAGGTTCTCCCACCTGGCAGTTCTTCAACACTTCATTGTAATTTCTCAAATCAGATACCGGTAATATATTTGGCATAGTTACCATCCTTTCAAAATCAATACTATATTCTATCTTTTATTATAGCCAAAGACGCTGTAAAAATCAACGAAGGTTTTTACAGCGTTTCCCTTATTTGCAGTGCCTGTTACTGTTCAGACCATTGTAAAAACTGACGAAATTTAAAAAAATATATTTGTGG
>OFMT01000454.1_pt1 | contig 37603 bp, 44 predicted proteins | sample 1541891 | NCBI WGS metagenome assembly OFMT01 (sample SAMN04209230, study PRJEB22552) | human gut metagenome | biome: gut; material: feces | host: Homo sapiens | place: USA: Oklahoma | reverse complement strand
GTAACCGCCATATCTCCGCAAGCACCCCCTTTATTTCCTCTATGTCCTCTTGGTAGACGCTGCCTGTCGCATTGACACGCTTTGCAATCTGATTGACGTTGACCCCGATTTTCTGTATCTCCGCTGTCATGGCTTTTATGTCGCTATGGTCTGTCTGAATGATATACCCGTCAATGGCAATCTTGCGAAGATGCGCCGCCATATTTTGGGTAGGGACGAGCTTCATTTTCTGTTCAATCAATGCCCGTTCTTCCTCTGTTACATAGAATTTGATTTGTACTTTTCTTTTGCGTCCGTTCATGCAATCGTTCCTTTCCATTCCGAGGGTTTGGGACACTTCCCAACAAGCAATTTTTAACCGACGCACCGCAGGGCGGGAGGGCGAAAATACGGAAAAGGGTACTCTTTTCCTATGCTTGCTAAGAAACTTTATCCCTTTATCTCTACTACGGAAGAAACCTTGATTTTGCCAAAGCAGGACAAAAGAAAAACGCTGCAATCTGCAAAGATTACAACGCTTCTTAAAATCCATATTTAATTTTTAATTTTGTCGGACATTCTCATTCGTCCACTTTTTCGACTTCTGCTATCTCTTTTGCGGTTGCTGCTACAATCCGAAGCCCCGTATCACTTATGCCGTCGAGTAGCGCATCAAGCTGCCGTCGCTGCGTGTTCTTTTCAGTGGGCATATCTAAAAGAAACTGGTCTACGGATATATTGTAACGGAGCATAAGCTCAAAGAAAATTTGCAAACTAGGGTGTTGTCCATTGTTCTCAATATTCGCAAGGTAGCGGGGAGAAATATACATTTCGTCGCTGACTTTCTTGCGGCTCTCTTTCCTGCCCGTTCGCGCTGCCTTTATTGCTGCTCCAAAAGCCTTGAAGTCGTATTTTGGTACTGGTCTTTTCGACATATTCATTCACCCAGTTACATTTTACTGTTCCTTTTTTCTCTTGGATATGTCTATACACTTCATACCATAAACCAAAATAAAGCATATTATTCTTTGCATTGATGCTTGACAAAGGTTAGAGTGATATGCTATTCTTTTTACAGACCATTGGTTTGTATGGAGGTGTAAAATGGCACGGAACAAATATCCGGAACAAACAGTGAAACTGATTTTAGATGTTTCAACCCGTCTATTCGTTGAAAAAGGATATGAGCAAACCTCATTACAAGATATTATCAATGAAACGAAATTGTCAAAAGGTGCAATCTATCATCATTTCAGCTCTAAAGAAGAAATTTTTGAAGCAATCTTCCGCAGAATTGGAGAAGAAAACTCTGTTGCACTTGCAAAAATTCGTGATGATAAAAAACTCAACGGATACGAAAAACTCAAAGCAATATTTAAGGCGGCATATTTCAATCCAAATCAAAGTTTAATGCTAACTGTTACCCCGCCGTTATTGGAAAATCCTAAATTTTTGGCTATGCAAATTCAGCAGCTCTATGACATTGTTGTTCCTAAATTCATAGAACCTATTTTGCAACAAGGGATTGATGACGGAACTATCAGTACCAAAGACCCACGAGAAGTAGCAGAAGTTATAATGATTTTGAATAATGTCTGGCTCAATCCAGTTGTCCGTTATACTGATGAAGAAAGTATGAGAAACCGCTGCTATACGTTTAATCAGCTACTAAAAGGACTGGGGATTGATTTGTTAGACGACGCTATGATTGAGGAATATGTAAAGTATTGTTCAACACAAGACACTATGAAATAAAATAAACTGCTCTAAAAGGAGCAGCTTATTTTAGAGCAAATACAGACCGACGGTTGGTTTATAAAATAAGGAGGACTATATAATGGAATGTATTTTGTCAATTCAGAATGTTACAAAAAAATACGGGGAAAAAGTCATTATTGAAAATGAGAATTTCTCTGTCTATAAAGGCGATATTTTGGGATTTATAGGCCCAAATGGTGCAGGAAAAAGCACTTCCATCAATATAATAAGCACCCTTGTATCTCCCGATAATGGAAGCATACTCTTTCACGGACAGGATATTTCTTCTAATAGGTTGAACTATAAAAAATCTTTAGGGATTGTTCCACAAGATTTAGCAATCTATGAGGATTTGAACGCTTATGATAATGTCGCTTTTTTCTGCTCATTGTACGGTATTCGTGGCATAGAGTTAAAAGAAAAGGTTAAAAAGGCATTAGAGTTTGTTGGTCTATGGGATAGAAGAAAAGATTTGCCCTCCAAATTCTCCGGTGGTATGAAACGTAGACTAAATATAGCTTGTGCGATTACACATGAACCGGAACTGTTAATTATGGACGAACCAACAGTAGGGATTGACCCACAATCAAGAAACAAAATACTTGAAGCGGTTAAAGAATTAAATCGAACTGGAACTACGGTAATTTACACTAGTCATTACATGGAAGAAATTGAAGCCCTATGCAATCGAATTGTTCTGCTTGATAAGGGAAATGTGATTGAGGATTTATCAAAAAATGACTATAAAGCAAAATACGAACAAATGGGTTGTTCTACTTTGGAAGATATATTCTTATATACTACAGGAACAGACTTGCGGGATATGGAGGGATAATCTATGAATACATTTTTTCCGCTGCTTAAATTAGGTATAAGACGGAGAAGCCGGGATTTTTTCATTATTTTTTATACAGTGGTATTTCCGATTGTCATTATTGCACTTTTAGGCTATCTTACTTCTACTTCATACGGGACAGAATTTACCTCTTACGAATATTATTCGATAGTAATTATCCCGTTTTGCTTGCTCATGGGAGTAACAAGCGTAGTTTATGCTGCGGCTGATGAAAAAAGAATGAAAACAGCATACCGTTATATGATAGCTCCTATATCAAAAGCTGCTCTGATATGGTCAAAATTCTTTTCTTGTGTCATAGCCTTTACGATATGTGGCGTGATTGTATTATTGCTTTCAAGGTTATTATTTCACTTACCGGTAGGAAATAACTTTGCAGCTTTATCATTGTTACTGTTATGTGAGTCAATAACAATAAGTGGTTTAGGATTATTCTTTGGACTTGCAATTAAAAGTTTCACTGTTATCCAAAACTTTCTGAATTTACCGATTGTTATTTTCGGCTTTCTTGGTGGCGCATTTTTTCCAGTTGGTTCTGTCAATCCGGTACTGTCATTTATCATCAATCTGTCGCCGCTGACATGGATAAATAAAGGCATAATATTTTGCCTGTACATGGAAGATAACACTATTCTTTTGGGGGTGAGCGCGGCACTCTTTATTGTAGGGATAATATTCACTTTCCTTACAACAAAGCACTTCAAAAAGGAGGCGTTTGTCTAATGAATATTCTAAATATTATGAAATACTGTTTCAAACGAAACTGGAATAGGCGCGCTACTTTTATAGCTAATCTTGCCATTCCTATATTAGTCGTAATTTTAGGGATTTTTGCAAACAACATTAGCCACCCGAGTTTCACAATCGGGGTTATCAATGAGCAATATGCTACACTGGTTATAAACAGGCTTTCAGATACGCCCGGTATTGATATAAGCAACGCCGACGTTGACACAGTTAAAAGTGATTTAATCACAGGGAAATATTCTGCTATCGTTGCGTTTTCTGAAAATGGTTATGACTTATTTTCTGTAAAAGACCAAACGACAAATAATGAAATACGGCAAATTTTAGATAGATACCAAAATTCCGCACAGATAATCAACATTTACGAAGTGATAGGGAATGAAATGAGCGTCGCGGAACGAACCGTAGCCTTTATAGTTTTATTTCTTATGGTCACTGCTACGGTAACTGCGTCTAACATGATAAAAGACAAGAACGGAGGTACTTTAAGAAGATACAAATATGCTCCGCAAACATCTTTGACGTACATTTTGGGGAACTTCTTATATAACTACTTAATTACCTTTTTTCAATATTTGATTTCTATATCTTTTATGTACCTTATAGGAGTTGAAATAGGAATTAAATATTGTGACTTGCTATTTATGGGAATATGGCTAAGCGGAATTGCAACCGCTTTTGGGACATTTTTTTCAAGTATCTATCGAAAAGAAGTATATGCAAATTTATGTGCGTCATTTGTTGCACTCATACTTTCTCTTATAGGCGGAACATTTATTGCTTATGATAATATGCCTGCTATGCTCCAAAAAATTAGTACAATAAGCCCTTTACGGTGGTTTATTGAAACGACTAAAAGTATGCAAAATGGTTTAGGGTGGTTTGATAATATACAGCAGATTATCATTCTTTCTGGAATGATATTTGTTCTGCTCATAGTAACTTCCTTAATCAACAAAAAACAAAAGGTTTTTTAATCAGACAGTTTCTTAAACATGAAAACCGTTGTTATGCGGTGTCATGCACTTTATGGGCAAACTAGATTTAATGGCGGTTTTGAAAATCGAAAATCAAAGCCGCCGTTTCCTTTTTGAAAAATAGGATACGGAGGGTGTGTTGAAGTCGCCCTTTTTTAAGGATACGGCGGTATCAAGGAGGTATCGCCATGTCCTTTTTCTATACCCTCAATGCCCCTAACTTATTAAAAAAAGCTCGTCCACCACCACGGGATATTGTGGTTATGAATATGAACTATCAAATCATTTAGATACTTTTAATATTTCCTTTGCGTCTGTCTGCGTTTTGCAGACGGGCGCATTTTGCATTTTACAGAAGATTTTTCAAAAACTTTGCCCTTTTTTTGGCAAAGCAAAAAGTCGCCTGTATTATCCCGCGAAAAGGGGAGGTACTACCGCCTTTCGGCAGAAAGGAGGTGAACACCATGACACCTAATCGCAGGGAATTTGAAAAGCAATGTGCGTTATTTCACATCACTGATCTTTTCATTGATCCGGTTCCTGACTAATGCTGCTATCTCCTGTGTCTTTAAAGAGCCATATTCCTCGAATAAAATAGGTTTTAAATAATGTACCTGTGTTGTAACCGGTCCAAGCCAGAAACTGTTAAATACACGGTAAGAATCGATTAAAGCCACCGGAATAATCGGCGCTTTGGACTTTAATGCAATTTTAAAACTGCCGGCTTTAAAGTCACAGACATGATTGCGGTTATTAAAATCATACCCACCCTCCGGGAACAAGATATAACATTTTCCATTCTTAACATCTTCCGATACTTCATTGATAATGGTCAGCGCCTGACGTACATCTTTTTTATCCAGCCGCTTTCCTTCCAACAGATCAATAAACTCTTTTACAAGAATGGTATTGGATTTTGCCTTATCCATAACGATGGAACAAGGTTTACGGTGTGTGTAAACAATTCCAAGCGCATCATACTTGCCCTGATGATTCGGGTACATCATGTAACCGCCCTCTTTCGGAAGATTCTCCTGTCCATATGCTTTCGTATGGATTCCACCGGTAACTTTCATCAGACGGATGCAATGTCTTGCCAGCTCATAGCGTTCTTCTGCTGAATACTTCTCCGGATGGTCAGCTTCCCTCCGCATCTTTGGAATCATGTAAGGGGCACGGAACAGGTTCAGTAAAATAACATATATAAATCGTAACATAGAACTAAATCTCTCTCCAAATAATTACTGTTTCATCCTATAGCATGTATGGAACATACTTTACAGTTGAAACAATGACTATTATACCTTATTTCAGGCAAATTGACAACTTGCCGGCACAGGAAGAAAAAACATTGCTTTTCACTCACACCTTGTTCCAGTAATAATTCGCAGCCCTATTTTATTGCCCTGCAATGGCAATACTGCTGTAATATGGGATGGTAAGATATTGTCCCGCATGGATCTCATTCTGAGAAATCTTATTGATAGAGCAGACTTCGTCAATATAGGCATTCATATCACGGTATTCCTCTGTAATATGATCGGATGCGATCGACCATAAAGTATCACCGCTCTGTACTTCAATACTTGTATAATATTTGCAGGAAATCTCAGATGGTGCTGCCTGAGTACGGACCGCACCAGATAAAAATATACAGATGATAGTTGCCAATGCAATGAATGCGACCGAAACTAAAGCTATCTTCTGCCTGCGGACAACGATACGTCTGTTTCTGGATACATCACCAGAATGCATCCGGCTGGATGTATTGCCAGACATCTGACAGGTTCTGCCTGTGATTGTATTGCTCTCATTTCTCATAACGGTACCTCCCTGGATCATCAATTGTAAATCTGTGTTATAAATACCCCGAACACTTGTTGCGAACATTTGTTTGTGCAACTGTATCTTACTATTCGAACATCTGTTTGTCAATAGAAAAATCGAACAAATTTTCGGAATATATGTTTGCATTTCGATATATGGTATGTTATCATGATTAATAGATAAAGAAGCAGTGGTTAAGAAGCTGCTGGATCATTACAGAAATCCCATATATAAGGAGACAATTTATGCCAGGTAAGATTAGTGCAAAGCAAAAAGAAATTTTAGAATATATCAAGGGTGAGATTTTAAGCAAAGGTTATCCGCCTGCAGTCCGTGAGATCTGTGAAGCGGTAGATTTAAAATCTACTTCTTCTGTCCACTCTCACCTTGAAACGTTGGAGAAGAATGGTTATATCCGGAGAGACCCGACCAAGCCAAGAGCAATCGAGATTCTGGATGACGATTTTAACCTTACCAGGCGTGAGGTTGTGAACGTACCTATTGTCGGACATGTCGCAGCCGGAGAGCCGATCCTCGCAACAGAGAATATTGAGAATTACTTTCCTATCCCGGTTGAATATATGCCGAATGAAGAGACTTTTATGTTAAAAGTAAAAGGAGAAAGTATGATCAACGCCGGTATTTTCAACGGCGATAATGTTCTTGTCAAGAAACAGCCAAACGCCGAGAATGGCGATATTGTAGTGGCATTGGTGGATGATTCCGCAACGGTTAAGACTTTTTACAAAGAAGACGGTTATTACCGCCTGCAGCCTGAGAATGATACGATGGATCCGATCATTGTAAAAGAATGTTCGATTTTAGGAAAAGTGTTTGGGGTATTCCGTTTTCTATAATTTTAATTAACAGGAAACAAAAAGCGGCAGCCGATCTGTCTTACAGACAACCGGCTGCCATTTTATGATTATAAATCACTTACATCCACAACTTTTCCATCTCTCCAGGTTCTCTCAAGATCATAGAAAAGACGGTCTTCTTTTGAAAAAATATGGATAATAATATCACCATAATCCATTAAGATCCAGGTAGAGCTCTGGTTTCCTTCAATCTGCTGGACTTTTACGCCGGCTTTGTATAAGGCTTCATCGGCAGCGTCACGCATTGCCTGAAGCTGATTCTGGTTTGTTCCGTTTGCAATGATAAAGTAATCTGCAATCGGAGAAATTTCACTGATATCAATAACAGTTACATCTTCTGCTTTTCTGTCTTCCAAAGCAGCTACTGCAAGTTTGGTTAATTCTTTTGATGTCATAAAAACCTCCATGTTAAAATAAATTTGATTTCTGATCAGGATCAGATGGTTTCTTTGTAATGTTTATAAAATTCATAGGTCATCTGTGTTGTCGGATCAATGTTTCCACCACGTTTTTTCAGATAAACCAGTGTGTCGTGCAATATTTCGGCCATACAGACATCTAAATCATGAAAGGCTAATTCCCGCACGCAATCTAAATTAGCCGCTTTATTGCGGTTTGGTTCGATGTAATCGGCAATATAAATGATCTTGTCTAAAATATTCATATCCGGCTCACCTGTTGTGTGCACTTTAATCGCATGTAAAATCAATGGATCTGTTACATCATATTCTGTTTTGGCAAGCAATGCACCAAGTTTTGCATGAAGCAAAAAAGGATTTTCACGTTCTACGGATGAAATAAGAATGTCGTTTTCTTCACATAGTCTTAATTTTTCATCGTTTGGAATGCATTTTGCACAGTCATGGAGCAGACCGGCAAGCATGGCTTTCTGCATATCATAGCCGTACGCCATAGCGAGGCAGCCTGCGGTGTACATCACACCTTTGGTGTGCTCGTAGCGGTCTTTATCCTGTACTTTTTTTAATTTTTTTCGTATTTCTACCAGTTCCATATTGTTATCCTCTATCAAAAATTGATTGGAAATATTAAAAAATCATTTCTCATTTTCGTAAAGATGATGTTCTTTTATAAATTGGCTCACTGCATCCGGCACCAACTGCCCGGTATCTTCCCCTTTTTTTATCATCTGGCGGATGTTTCTTGAGGCTGCATCAAAACGGTCACAGGAAAGCGGATAGATCTTTGCATGAAATAACTGTTCGATCGCATGGATTTTCTTTTTGACATCCTCCATATTCCAGTGGTCGCGCACTGCTACTAATACGACTGCCTTTTCACAGATGATCTCTGGATGTTTCCATTCATCAAAGTAGTCGAGAGAATCTGCACCCATGATAAAATAAAATATCGTATCCGGGTAACGGTTCTTTAATTTTGTGAGTGTCAGATAAGTGTAACTTGTCTCTTCTGCTTCTATCTCTACCGTAGACATTTTAAAATACGGGTATGGTTTTACTGCAAGAGCAACCATCTCGGCGCGGTATTCCGAAGGAGTCATACCACTTTCGTTTTTGTTCGGAGAATGTCCGGCTGGAATAAACCAGACTTCGTCCAGATCAAAATCTGTGTAGGCTGCCCTGGCAATGGCGAGATGTCCATTGTGTATCGGATCAAAGGAGCCGCCTAAAATACCGATTTTCCTGCCTGATAAATGATTCATGATCGCTGTCCTTTATAGTGTTTTGAAATTTATTTTACAGGTAATTCGTATTTTGAATTCTTTTTTGCCTCACGGAAAAGAATGATTTTTTTACCAATCACTTTCACAACGACAGAATGTGTACGTTCTGCGATGATCTCAGCAATTTCACGAGGGTCATCTGCACAGTTTTTTAATACAGAAATCTTGATGAGCTCGCGTTTTTCCAATGCCTCATCTAAACCATTGATAAGCTCTGGGGTCAGACTTGCCTTTCCAATCTGAAATATAGCGTTCATTGTGCTTGCTTCGCTTCCTAAATAAGCGCGCTGTTTGCTTGTAAGATTCATATTGCCAATTCCTTTCTTTTATTTGTAATATTCAAAGGCATGTCCGTACATCTTCACGGTGTCGCCTTCCTGGATTCCATGTTCTTCGAGATCGTCTAAAATGCCCTGTTCTTTTAAGAAACGCTGGAAGAACAGGAAACCTTTCTCAGATTCGATATTCGTGTAACCGAGCATTTTTTCAATCTTAGGGCCTTCCACAACGAAAGTCTCATCATCTTCCATTGTGATCGTGTACGGGTCATCCCGGAAGAAACGCAATGCCGGATCGTATTCCTGCTCGTAAATGACAGGTTCTCTGCCACATGTTTCCAAAAGCTGGCTCACATGGTATAAAAGTTCCTTCAGTCCCTGACCGCTGACTGCGGAAATCGCGAATACTTTAATGCCGTCTTTCTCAAACTCGTCTTTTAATGCTTTGATGATTTCATTTTCATCACCGTAGATGGAATCAATTTTATTTGCTGCAATGACCTGTGGTTTTTTCAGAAGTTCCGGATCATAAGCGGCAAGTTCTTTGTCAATTGCTTTGATGTCGGCAATCGGATCACGCCCTTCGGTTCCGGCGGCATCCACAACATGAATCATGACTCTGGTACGCTCGATATGACGTAAAAACTCAAGTCCAAGTCCAACACCCTCGGAAGCTCCCTCAATCAGCCCCGGAATATCGGCAATGACAAAACCTTTGGCACCATCTAAGTCAACAACACCAAGATTTGGCTGTAATGTTGTAAAATGATAATTGGCGATTTTAGGCTGTGCATTGGTCACGCGGGATAAAAGCGTTGATTTTCCGACATTTGGAAAACCCACAAGCCCTACATCAGCAATCACCTTTAACTCTAATTTTACTTCTATCTCAATTCCCTCACCACCTGGCTGGGCGTATTTCGGTGCCTGCATGGTGGCTGTTGCATAGTGGGAATTTCCCTGTCCGCCGCGACCACCCTTTAAGATCACCTGACGTTTGTTGTCACCGGACATATCGGCAATGACCTTGTCTGATTCCGCATCTTTGATGACAGTTCCTGCCGGAACTTTTAAGATCAGATCAGCGCCATCTTTCCCATGACATTTCTTTTTGCCGCCTTCTTCACCGTTTTCAGCAGCAAATTTACGTCTGTGACGAAAGTCTGTCAGCGTATTCAATCCCTCATCGACAACAAAAATAACATCGCCGCCGCGGCCGCCGTCTCCGCCGTCCGGACCGCCATTTGGGACATATTTTTCACGGCGGAAACTGACATGTCCATTTCCACCTTTTCCAGATTTTATAATAATTGTTGCTCTATCTGCAAACATAATTTTCTCCTTTAAGCGGACAGCCAGGCTGCCCTGCTCCAATGCCAAAACAATAAGAACCCGGCTATCTTTACAAATAGTCGGGTCCATTGTTCATCTTATTATTCAGCTACTGGATAAACGGAAGCCTGTTTCTTATCTCTTCCTTTTCTCTCGAATCTTAAGATACCATCTGTTAAAGCGAATAATGTGTCATCTCCACCGATTCCTACATTAACACCTGGATGAATCTTTGTTCCACGCTGTCTGTAAATAATGTTACCAGCTTTGACGAACTGTCCGTCTGCTCTCTTAGCACCTAATCTCTTAGATTCAGAGTCACGGCCGTTCTTTGTAGAACCAACACCCTTTTTATGAGCGAAAAACTGAAGGTTCATATTCATCATGTCTTACACCTCCTTGAATGTTAGAATGATATAATCATTTCCATAAGTATTTTGTATTCCTTGCAAGCCTAAAACCAGGGATTTCATGAGCAAATCAGCATCATGACCTGCCGGAGCATCAAACCTGAGTGTGATCATTCCGGTCTCTTCATCAGAATCTGTAGAAAATTTTTCCTTCGTGTAAACACCAAGGGAATTGATCGTGTTGATCACCAGTGCAGAAATTCCCGCACATACAATGTCTTCACCTTCCTCTGCATACCCTGCATGTCCAAGACAGTCAAAACCTAAAAATGCCTGATCCTGGTTTCTGAAAATCGTTATCTTAGTCATAACAATCTTCCTATCGATTACGCATTAATTTTTTCGATTTTAACCTGTGTAAACGCCTGTCTGTGGCCGTTTTTCTTGTGATAACCGGTTTTTCTCTTATACTTGTAAACGATAACTTTTTTCGCTCTGCCTTCTTTCACTACAGAAGCTTCTACAGTTGCGTTAGCTACGTCTGCTCCAACTTTCATTCCGTTGTCAGAAACTGCTAATACCTGATCAAAAGTTACTTTCTCACCAGCTTCAACACCAAGTTTTTCAATGGTAATGATATCACCTTCGGAAACTTTATACTGTTTACCACCTGTTGCGATAATTGCGTACATATGGCACCTCCTATTATCATTACTCGCCAGTTGTGGTTTCTGCAAACATGCAGAATTTGAGACCTCACTGTGCGGCATACTTCGTTACTATAGCATAACAATTGAATTACGTCAACTGGTTTTTTGAAATTTTTCTAACCTTTTTAGTTAAAACCTATTTTTATAATAATGATTTTTATTCACATACATCTTCTCATCTGCAACTGACAAATTCTTTTCAATGTCCTTTGCATGTTCTAACCAGACACTTCCAATGGAAGCCGAACATTCAGCCGTCCATAGCTTTGAAAGCTTTTGCAGCTTATTTTGAAAGTCTGTCTCGCTTTTATCGAATGACAGAATGATAAATTCGTCCCCGCCAAAACGGTAACAACCTGCCTCCTGGAATATGGTTATGATTTTTTTCGCAATTGCTGCGAGCAGCTCATCTCCTGCTTCATGTCCCAGATTGTCATTGATTTTTTTTAGACCATTCACATCTGCAAAAGCGATGCCAACCGGCTGGTTACACATCTCCTCGTCACATTCGATGATTGCAATATCTTTGTAATATGCCTTACGGGTTTTGAATCCCGTTAATGCATCCCGCTCTAATTCAGATATCTGCGAATTAATCTCTATGTATTGCTGTAAAGATTTTATATGGTTTTCTTTCGAATATTCAATAATCCGGTCTTTATAATAGTTTTTCGCCTCTAATGCCTCTAAAATTGCGTCTTTGTCCATTTTACCAACAGCGTATACATATATTAATTCTGCAAATTCAAGTCCAACCTTGATTTCATCCGGATATTTTTCCATATACTGATTCATGGATCGTAAAATGTGGTTCATAAGGTTATCATCACAAGAATCTCTTCCACACTCAAACAGTTCCCGGCAGGCATCCATAAATTCAGCCGCGTACATTTCATCCATTTTTGAAAGGATCTGTTTTTTGTAAGTCTCATATTTTTCTGGCTGTTCCAATTTATAATAAAGTGTTGCTGCACAGCGGGTGACATCATCCGGAACGATTGTATCTGCATGATATTGGCTCACTCCAAGTTCAAACGCCTTTAAAGCCTCTGTTAAACGGTTCAGTTTCTGAAGTGAAATAGATTTATTGATATAGATATAAGCACCCATTTCCTCATCACAGTCTTTCAGGACGTCTTCTGCGAGTGCAAGACTTTTAAGTGCTTCCTCATAGTTTTGTTCCTCAATGTAGGTCAATGCAATATTATTATACTCAAATGCATAATAGTATTTTTCATCATTTTCCATGGCAATTTTTAATGCCGTTTCATAGAAAAAACGGGAAACATTATATTCTGTCTCGCAATGTGTTGCCACACCTATCAGGTTAAAACAGGACAATAACTTAGGGGTATACGGATAGCTTTGATAGTCCACTATGATTGGTTCTATAATCTCTATGGTTTTTCTGAAATTTCCTTCCTGATAAAATAGCTGCCCATAATAAAAACTTGCAAGTATGCGCACTTCGGTTTTGTCGTATTTCTTTTTCAATAGCTGTTCATAAAAATTTTTCTGCTCCGCAATAGACAGTTTTTTGATTTGCTGTTGTCTGGTTAAAAAATCGTTATAATTCATATTCAACATTCCTCATTTATCTTTTGGAAGATTCACTTCTTATTTACAAAATTCCCTAATTCAAATAATATCATATTAGACACAAGATTAGTACAATAAAATGAAATATCTGCATATGTAGATATTTATACTAATGTTAACTAGCTTTTACAAATAAATGTCAACTTCTATAAGTGAGCATGTTGACAATTGACCATACTTCGTGCTACTTTAAAAACAATTGAATTTAGAAACTTGTGAATTCATACCGTAACTTATTTGAATTTTGTAAACGTAACAAAGGAGTACAAAAATGACAACACAACCAAAGACAACCGAAGCCGAAAATCCATATCTTACCAGAGAGGATGCTCTTGCAATTTTAAATACACCGGATGATCAGTTGGATGAGCTGATTGCACGCGCTGAGAAACTGCGCCGCAAATACAAAGGAGACAATGTCGGAATCCACATTCTGACAAACGCAAGAAGCGGCAACTGCTCACAGGACTGTGCTTACTGCGCACAATCCTGCCGTTCATCAGCCGATATTGAGAAATATAAATGGGTTTCCGATGAGAAACTTTACCGCGACAATGATTTTGTAAATAAAAATCATCTCGCAAGACACTGTATCGGATTGAGCGGCATGAAATTCACAGACGCCGAGATTGAAGAACTCGCTGCAAAAATCCGTAAAATGAAAGAAACCGGAACACACCTCTGCTGTTCCATCGGATTTTTGACTGAAAAACAGGCGCGCATGTTAAAAGAGGCAGGACTTGACCGTATTAACCATAACTTAAACAGCAGCCGTGCATTTTATCCGAACATCTGCTCTACGCATACGTTTGACCAGCGTGTCGCAAATATCAAAATGCTGCAGGGATTGGGTTATGAAATCTGCAGTGGTGGGATCATTGGTATGGGGGAAAGCAAAGAGGATGTTGTTGATATGCTGTTAGAACTCCGTGAAATTAACCCGGAAGCAATCCCGATCAACTTTTTGCTGCCAATTGAGGGAACACCTTTAGCACACAAAGATACCTCAGGCTTAACCCCTGAATATGGTCTTAAGGTTCTCGCCCTTGCAAGGCTTCTTGTTCCACAGGCAGACATCCGCTGTGCTGCCGGACGTGAGGTTTACTTTAAAGGTGAAGAAAAACGTTTATTGTCCGTTGTAAACTCTATTTTTGCATCCGGTTATCTCACTGAGGATGGTCAGGGAATCGAGGATACCATCAGGGTGATCGAGGACGCCGGATTTACGTATGAGATTGAATCTGCATAAATCTATTAAAAAAGTGAGCAGACCTTACAGTGTGGCTGCTCACTTTTTTTAGTTCATCTTTAAACTGTCCCGCAAAGATTTCTTAATCTTCTTTCTGGTCACTTCCACCAGTCCTAGTCTGGTCATGTCGATCAGATCCGTTTTCACCGGGTCGTCTTTTAAATATGTGCGGAATTCTTTTAAAAGAACTGCCTCATCTTCTTTTGCAAGAAGATTGATAAAATCGATGATGATAATGCCTGAGATATTGCGCAATCTGAGTTGATAGGCAATCTCTTTCGCTGCCTCTAAATTAATACGGAGCAGATTTTCGCGCATCTCTTTTTTTATGATATTTTTCCCACTGTTCACGTCAATGACCGTAAGTGCCTCTGTGTGTTGTAAAACAATGGATGCACCGGACTTTAACCAGATCTGTTCCCTTAAAGCTTTTTCTAAGGAGGACTTCACGCTGTAGAGGGAAGATAACGTTAACATCGGATCATGATAATAAGTGATCGTTAAAAAATCCTCTGCGCCTGCTGCTGTCTGCACCTGAAACTGATCGACCGGAACGGGGACAGAACCGTTTGTCATAAACTGTTTTGGATGGATCCCATAATCCGTGCAGATGGTTTCGAAGAGTCCGCGGTCATCGGTGATAATCTCGCTGACAGAACCTTCCCGCTGGTTTTTGACGTCTTCCAGATACGTTGGTCTCGCTTTTTTCAAAACACTGTAACAGGTTTTATGGCAGACATTCTCACGCATCTGTGACCATTCCTGCTCAAGGCTTCGAATCTCTGCAATTAGTGTTTCATCTGCGACACTTGCGGCATTGGTCCGGATGATAAGTCCGTAGCTTTCTGTATCAAATTCGTGCAATAATTCCTTATAATGTGCTTTCTGCTCTTTATTTAATTTGGAAGAAATTCCAAGCCTGCGGTTTCCGCTTGTAAGAACAGCATATTTTCCTGCAAAGCTTAAATTCGCAGTGACAGCAGGTTCTTTCGTCTTTAAAGCTTCACGTTCTACCTGAACCAGAAGCTCATCTCCTGCCACAATTTCTTTTCTTGCAGAGAGCTTTTTGGTAAAATGTGCATTTTTCAGATCATCTAAAGACAAATAACAGGTCTGCTCCGGCGAAATCTTCACAAAAGCTGCCCGGATATTCTGTACGACATTTTCCACACGGCCAATATAAATGTTTCCAAGTAAACTATCTTCATCTGGGGGTGTAAGGCTTACTTCGATCATTTTTTTGCCCTGATTATAAAGAGCAGAGACAATAAAGTCCTGCTCTTCCCTGTTTTGCATTTTTATTTTTTCATGCGTGATAATATATTTATTCATAAAGGACCTCTTTATGCGATCTCCTCGCCCATATCCAGTAGAGAAACAAATTTGTCCCCCTCTTTTGCATACACATCCAAACGATGGATCTGGATTGCATTGGCATTATATGGAATGTTCATATAGCCGAAAAGGGATTCTAACACAAGTTCCGGTTTTAAGTTGTCGGAACTTCCGGTACAGAGATTGATGTAAAACTCCGGTGCCTCCTCGGTTCCTTCTACTTTAAAATCATAAACCAGCTGCTTTAAGTCCATGATTTTTTCGCTTTTCTTTGTCTGTTTGGTGATAAGCACCTCAGAAGGCGTGATAAAATAATCATGGATCGCCTGTCTGGCTTCTGTTTTCGTAAATGGTACTTCATAACCTTCCTTAAAAAAAAGTTTATAATCGGCTGCGGCAACTAAGGACATCGCTGTCTTGGCATTGTCAGGAAGCTTCACATATCCGGTGATCTCCACGCCCTCTACCATCGTCGCATTTAAATCTGCCATCGCCTCTTTTGTAGACTTGCTTTCGTGTACTTCAATATCTAAATATTCGCCGTCACTTGTAATTCCAACGCCGAGCGGTGCTGCAAACGACATGATCTGATGAGGGGAAAATCCCTCTGAATAACAGATGTCAATATCAGCTCTCCGCATCGCCTTCTGGAAATAGCGCATAATATCAAGGTGTCCGATGAACTTCATCACACCAGATTTTCGAAATTTAATCCTTATTTTCAAAACAGACACCTCCTCCAAATTTCATGGCTCCACAGCCGGAACATTTCATACGGCAGTTCGGGGTTACTTTTTCATCGTATGCATTCTTCCATTCACGTTTTAAAAACTCTTTCGACACGCCGATATCAATGAAATCCCATGGGAAGATCTCATCCAGATCACGCTCTCGCATTGTATAAAAATCGGTATCGATACCACATTCCGCAAAAGCGTCCTCCCATCTCTGGTAGTCAAAGTATTCGCTCCACGCATCAAAAATGCCGCCTTTTTCATAAACTTTTAAGAGAGCCTGTCCGATCTTACGGTCGCCTCGTGCCAGAATCCCCTCTAAAACCGTCACATCCGCTTCGTGCCAGTTATATTTGATACTCTTATGATTCAGCTGCGCATGCACACCCTCATTGACCACCCGCGCTCTTGCAAGATAATCTCCCGGTGTGTACATTCCTGCCCACTGGAACGGAGTAAATGGCTTCGGCACAAAGAAAGAGGTGCTGATCGTAATCTGACATTTTCCATTCCGTTTTTCCTTCGGAACCGTGTCATAATAAAGAGCTGCGATCTCATTGGCAAGCTGCGGGATCGCTTTCATATCTTCTTCCGTCTCGGTTGGAAGTCCAAGCATAAAGTATAATTTTACCTTGTTCCAGCCACCTTCAAAAGCAAGTCTGGAACCGTTTAAGATTACCTCTTCGGTAAGACCTTTGTTAATGACATCACGAAGTCTTTGGGAACCGGCTTCCGGTGCAAATGTCAGACTGCTCTTTTTGATATCCTGCACTTTGCTCATGACATCCAGCGAAAAGGCATCGATCCGCAGGGAAGGAAGTGAGATATTCACACCTTTTCCCTTGAACTCATCGATCAGGAAATTCACCAGTTCTTCCAGTTCAGAATAATCGGAGGAACTTAAAGAGCTTAAAGAAATCTCTTCGTGTCCGGTTGATTTTAACATTTTGTAGGCAAGCTCTTTCAAGTGCTCTACATTTTTTTCACGGACCGGACGGTAAACCATTCCAGCCTGGCAGAAACGGCAGCCACGGATACATCCGCGCTGGATCTCGAGAACCACACGATCCTGTGTTGCCTTGATAAAAGGAACGACAGGTTTTTCCGGATAAACAGCTTCTGTCATATTCAGTACGATCTGCTTCTGGATCGTTTTTGGAACATCCTCATAAATTGGTTCAAAGGATGCGATCGTTCCGTCTTCTTTATAAGTCACTTCATAGAGGGATGGCACATAGATACCAGGCACTTTGGAAGCTTCATGTAAAAATTCATGGCGTGTTTTTCCCTCTGCACGCATTTTTTTATAAAGATGAAACAGTTCGTAGAAAGAAATTTCACCCTCTCCCATATAAAACAGATCAAAGAAGTCTGCCATCGGCTCCGGATTATAAGTGCAGCAGCCGCCACCGATCACCAGTGGATCGTCTTCTGTACGGTCTTTTGCAAGCAGTGGGATCTGTCCGAGGTCTAAAATCTGAAGCACATTTGTGTAACACATCTCATAATTGAGCGTAAGACCGATAAAATCAAGATTTTTGATCGGTTCCTGGGACTCTAATCCAAACAGTGGAATATGCTCTTCTTTCATGATTTTATGAAGATCCGGCCATGGAGAGTAAACTCTCTCACACCACACATCTTCCATTTTATTAAACATATCATATAAAATCTGAACGCCAAGATGTGACATCCCTATCTCATATACATCCGGGAAGCACATGGCAAAACGGATTGCTACTTTTTCTTTATCTTTTTTGATACTGTTTAACTCATTTCCGATATAACGTGCCGGTTTATCGATTTTCATCAGTATCTCATCTGATAATGCTAATTTTGTCATTCGGTTTGTCCTTTCTCATTTTTCCTGAAAACGACTGTGAAATCAGTCATGCTCATTTATCATAACATAATCCTGCAAAATTGTATAATACTGATTATCAGAAATAATGTCAATGACATCTTTTGCCTGATAGCCATGGAATTCATATGCATTATATTTTAACAGAAGGAATGCGATCATAAGAAGAACTGCAAGCACTATGCGGATTTTCAGAAAAATCCACGGAACCAAAGGCTGTGATTCCTCTTCTGCGGTGCCATTTTCCACCTCCGGCCGGTCAAACGAGCGCCGTATCTCGTTGACGTAAGCTCTGCGTCTTTCCACATATTCATCGGTCATAAAATAAGACTCCATAGATTTCTCATTGAAATCATATGAAGTCTTGTATCTCATTAGAACTTTTTTTCTATCCATGCAATAAGCGACAGACACCAGTGGATCAGCGTTCGATCGAGAACCATTGCACCTATCAGTGAAAAAAATAAGGTGAGCACGATCATGAGCAGCGAACCACCGATCACTCCGAAATCTGTCGGGCTGACATGAAAAATCTGTTTGACCAGATAATGAAGCACGCCCCAGTGAATCAAAAGAATCCCGAAACTGTAGCGGCTGATCAGTTTTGTGAAAAAATGTTCCGTCTCTGCTTTCACATAAATCTGTTTCACGAAAAGAAAAACAGCCATCGTATAAAATACCATAAGCGGCGCATTGTTAAATAAATAACGATGATATTGTGCCCCACTGAAGATATGACGGACTGCCAGACAGACAGAAAGGATTCCGGCTCCATAAAAGAAGTACTTTCTGCGCCCCTGCTCTCCTGTCAGATAATATCCCAATATAAAAACACCGGCAAAAGAACCGAGGATCCCGGAGACAATGGAATTATAATAAAGCGTATCCCAGTAAGTTCCAAGGATTTGGAAGATCAGGATCACAACCACAAGCCCGCTTAAAACAGAATCCGGGATATGCTGCACTACATAGCGGAAAAACGGTGTCAGCACATATAACCAGATGATCACATAAATCAGCCAGAAATGCGGCGCTTCCTCCGGTGCACCGAGCAGAATACGTTTTAACATGGCTCCCCAGTGATCTGGGAGAAGCCAGACGAAACCTTCTTTGGCACACACATATAAAATATAATAGATCACCATTGGAACAAGCACTTTCAAAAACCGTTTCCGGTAAAACTGCCCGGCGGATTCGTTTTTCACCGGTAAAAGAAGGGCTCCGCTTATCATGATAAAAAGCAGGTTGCAGCACAAAAACAGGTAATTGCTGATCTCAAATCCATACCACACCGCACTCCGCTCCGGCACAAGCGTGGAACCGAGTGAGACCGTGTGGACAGCGATCACGAGAACCGTGGCAAGTACCCGCAGTTTGTCGAGATAAACCTGTCGTTTTATTTTCTCTGTGAAAGTTCCTGTGTGATCTCTTCCCATGTGATATCCTTCTCTGCCATTAAGACCATGAGATGGTAAATGTAATCAGAGATTTCATATTTCAAATGCTCGTGGTCAGTGTTTTTCGCTGCGATAATGATTTCTGTGTTTTCCTCTCCAACTTTTTTGAGGATGTTATCCAGACCTTTTTCCAATAAAAGGTTTGTGTAGGAGCCTTCCTTCGGATTTTCCCTGCGGTCTAAAATAATATTGTAGACATCCCCCAACACCTTCTGCGGATTTTTTTCAACGTATTCTTTTTTCACAATCTCATTGAAAAAACAACTCTGGTTTCCGGTGTGGCAGGCTGCACCGATCTGGGAAACTTTTGCAAGAATGGTATCATAATCACAGTCTGCTGTCAGGGATTTGACATACTGGATATGACCGGAAGTAAGACCTTTTGTCCAAAGCTCATTCCGGCTTCTGCTGTAGTATGTCATTTTTCCGATGTTAATCGTTGTGTCAAAAGCTTCCTCATTCATGTAAGCCAGCATTAACACTTCATCCGTACGGTAATCCTGCACAATGACCGGAACCATGCCGTCAGAATTTTTCTTTAAGTCACTCCACTTTAAGTTTGGCTCGAAGTTATCCATCTTAATACCGGAGGCAGACAACTGGGATTTCATCTCCATAATATCTGTTTTTGGATTATTAATTAAAGAACCTGCAATTCCGCGGACATTTTTGCGGGATAAGATTGATAAAATCTCATCATAATCAGCATCGTTTAAGTAGACAACATGAGGAACATCGGTCATTCCTTCCACTGCATCTAACACTGCTTTATTTAAGATCAGCACTTCATGGAATGTATCAGCCATTTCATCCTGATGTTTGAAGATAAAATCCACATTCGTCACGGAAACAAGAATACGGTCTTTCCCGAAACGCTTGCTTGCCTCTGCAGCCAGTGCCATACTCTCCGGTTTGGAGCCGTTGACGATCACTTGAAGACATCCGGCATAGATGAACTTCTTAATGTCCTCCATACGGTTAATGTTACCGCCTGCACAGACTTTGATTTCAATATTACGGTTAATGTTGCGGATAACCTGTATGTTGCGCTCATGCTCTTCATCTGTTGTGGACAGGTCAAAAATCATGATTTTATCAATGCCACTGTCATTATAGAGTTTTGCAAGTTCAATGACATCCGGATATTCCTCGTAATTGTCTCTGGCTTTGATCGCTTTTCCATCCTTTAAGTAAATTGTTGCCACGATATTTTTGTGTTCCATATTAATATTCATACCTTTCCATACAAAACGGTCTGCACATATTTTTGATACGTCAGACCGCTTCTTTTCTAATCATATTTCGCACGTGATACATGTGAATTGTCAACTACAGACTTCCTTTGGTAGAAAGGATATCCGTGATCCTCGGGTCAATGACCGTTGCCTGATCCAGTGCCTTTGCAAAAGCCTTGAACATCGCCTCGATCATATGGTGGTTGTTTCCGCCGGAAAGCACCCTGATATGCAGATTCATTCCTGCGGTATAAGAAATGGCATAGAAAAATTCCTTCACCATCTCCGTATCCATATATCCCACGCGGTCGGTCGTAAATTCTCCATCGAACACAAGATAAGGTCTTCCGGAAAGATCCACTGCGCACAGGACAAGTGTTTCATCCATCGGCAGAATACAGCTTCCGTAGCGCCGGATTCCCTTCTTGTCACCAACGGCCTCCTTAATGGCATTGCCCAGAACAATACCTGTATCTTCAATTGTATGATGACAGTCCACTGCAAGATCTCCGGCAACATTGACTTTCAGGTCAAACAGACCATGTCTTGCAAATCCGTCTAACATGTGGTCAAAAAAACCGATTCCCGTATTGATAGAGGAACTGCCGGTACCGTCTAAATTCAAATGTAATGATATATCTGTCTCTTTGGTTTTACGAACATAATCTGCTGTACGTGCCATTTTATTTTAAACCTTTCTGCTTCTTTTTTCAACTTAAGTAATTATTAATTCTTTGTATCTATTCAGAGCCAAGGCAATTTTCATAAATTTGCGAATCATGCTTGCATGAATGAGCATAATTTTGAAAATTTCTTTGGCGAAGTAACCACATGAGCAAAAGGAAAGCTCTGAAAGAGCGGTTTTGCGAATGGGTGCTGAATAGATACAATTAATCTTCAAACCGTACCCGGATGGAATTTGCATGTGCAGTAAGTTTTTCACATTCTGCAAACTGCACGATATCTTTGTATACAGGCTCTAACGCTTCTCTGGAATAAGAGATAATGCTTGATTTCTTAATGAAATCATCCACGCTGAGCGGTGAGAAGAATTTTGCGGTTCCGTTGGTCGGAAGGACATGGTTTGGACCTGCAAAATAATCACCGAGTGGTTCGCTGGAATACTCTCCGATAAAAATTGCCCCTGCGTTGCGGATTTTTGTCATTGTCTCAAATGGATTTTTTGTCACAAGCTCTAAGTGTTCCGATGCAATCTCATTGACGGTGTCAATCGCATCCTGCATCGTGTCTGCCACAAGGATATATCCATAGTTATCAAGGGATTTCCGGATGATCTCTTTTCTGGAAAGGGTCTCAACAAATTTATCAACTTCCACGGAAACCTGCTCCGCCAATGTCTCGCTGGTTGTCACAAGAATGGCGGATGCCATCTCATCATGTTCTGCCTGTGACAGTAAATCTGCCGCTACAAAACGTGGATTTGCCGTCTCATCGGCAAGTACCATGATCTCACTTGGACCTGCGATGGAGTCAATGCTGACATAACCAAACACTGCTTTTTTGGCAAGGGCAACGTAGATATTTCCCGGTCCTACGATCTTGTCAACTTTCGGGATGCTCTCCGTTCCAAAGGCAAGGGCTGCGATTGCCTGTGCACCACCGACTTTATAAATCGCATCGACTCCCGCCTCTTTGGCTGCTACTAATGTAGATGGATAAACCTTTCCATCTTTGCCGCATGGCGTCGTCATAATGATATTGGAAACCCCTGCCACTTTTGCAGGAATGACATTCATCAGTACAGAGGACGGATAAACTGCTTTTCCACCCGGCACATACACACCCACAGTTTTTAACGGTGTCACTTTCTGGCCTAATATGATACCGGATTCATCGGAATCAAACCAGGAGTACTGTTTCTGTTTTGTATGATAGTCACGGATGTTGACAAGTGCCTTGCGGATGACATCTAAAAGCTTTGGGTCTATCTGCTCATAAGCTTCTTTGATCTCTTCTTCCGTCACGCGGATATTGTCCTGATCGATGGTGGCACCGTCAAATTTTAATGTGTACTCAAAAACCGCCTCATCACGTTTTTCCCTGACATTCTGGATAATGTCATTGACGCGGCTCTCAAATTCGCCGTAAGAGTTCGGGCTTCTTTTTAATAAATTCTCCAATATATTATTCTGTGTTTCTTTTGTCAGTTTTAAAATTCTCATTGGACTGCATTCCTTTCTGTATTGATCACATTCTTCAGATCAGAGATCAGTTTTGTGATCCGCTCATTTTCCATCTTCATGCTCACCTGATTTACTACCATTCGGGCAGAGAGCGGACACACTTCCTCTAACACTGTCAATCCGTTTTCCCGGAGTGTGGAGCCGGTCTCTACGATATCGCAGATCACCTCGGACAGTCCGACGATCGGTGCCAGTTCGATGGAGCCGTTTAACTTAATGATCTCTACGGTCTGATGTTTTTTATTGTAAAAATAGTCTTTTGCAATGTGCGGGTACTTGGTTGCCACACGGATCAGTTCGTGGTGCTGTAACAGATCATGCGCTTCTTTTGGTCCACAGATGCACATCCTGCATTTTCCAAATCCAAGATCAAGAACTTCATAAATATTACGTCCTTCTTCTAATATGGTGTCTTTTCCAACGATTCCGATATCAGCTGCACCATACTCTACATAAGTAGGAACATCCGGTCCTTTTGCAAGGAAAAAACGAAGTTTTAGTTCCTCGTTGACAAAAATAAGTTTTCTTGTGTCCTTATCTTTCATCTCCTCACAGGTAATGCCGATCTGTTCGAATAATTCCAGTGTTTTTTTTGCGAGTCTTCCCTTTCCCAATGCAAAGGTCAAGTATCTCATATCTTCCATTTTCTAATCCTCCATAAAAGTAACTGTCCTGATACGATTACGCTTTGCATAGTTTTGGTAATCTTCGTTTGTTTTCGTGTCGTCCTTTAAAATCGTCTCGACCGGAGTCCCGGCCGCACGCTTTTCTTTTGCGCTTAAAATGGCTTTCGCCTGAGCTGCCTTTGCATACACGATCAGTTCACCGTTCGTTTCTATAGTGATATTGATTTTCTGTCTGGATAATGCCGCCATTAACTGGTCAATGACAATCGCAAATCCGATGGATGCGGAAGTCTTTCCATAATAGGTCAGAAGTTTATCATAACGTCCCCCTTTTACGATCGGTTCTCCGCTTCCGAATGTATATCCGGAAAAAATAATACCGGTATAATACTGATAACTGCTGATAATACCAAGTTCAAAGGAAATATACTTTTGAATCCCATAGACTTCAAGTACTTTATGAAGTTCTTCTAAATTGTGGATCGCTGCTAAAATCCTAGGGTAAGAAGCAGCTGCTTCTTTCGCACGCTTCAGGTCGTTTAAGTCCACATTCAGACTGCCGAGCATATGGAACAGCTCGTTTAACTCTGCCTTCAGGTTTAAGGTCTCTGCAAATTCCTCCACACCAAAAAAATTCTTGTTGGCGAGCAGCTCACGCAGTTCTTCCTCGTCCTCCTCACTGATCCCGGCAGCCTCCACAAGTCCCTGAAAGAAATCCGCATGACCGACACTTAACTGGAAATCCTTCAGTCCTGCCTTTTGCAGACATTCTACCGTCATCGATAAAATCTCCGCATCTGCATCCACGGTGCTGTCCCCGATCAGCTCTGCACCAAGCTGCGTACTCTCTTTTAATCTGCCCTGATAACTGCTATTATTGATAAACGTATTTCCCATATAGCAGAGACGGATAGGCATATCCTCATCCATAAAATATTTTGCAGCCGCTCTTGCGATGGACGGTGTCATATCCGGTCTTAAGACAAGCGTATTGCCCTCTCTGTCAAAAAACTTATATAATTCTTTCGAGGGAGTGGTTCCGATCTCCTTCCCGAAAATATCAAAAAATTCAAAGGTCGGCGTCTGGATCGGATGATATCCGTAACCCTTTAAGATGCCAAGTAAATCCGACTGGAGTAATAGCTTTTTCTCACATTCCTCGTTATAAATGTCACGCACACCCTCCGGTGTATGTAATAATTGTTTTTTCATATTGAATCTAATACCTTTCCCTTATGCTCATCCCATGCGGATGATTCTGTCAGTTATTTCATTTTATACACTTTAGTGTGCTAATGTGGTAGCAAATGAAACTGTTTGATTTATTATATGAAAAGAATATCTGCTTGTCAATCCCTCATTGCCAAATCTTTTTGCATCGCATCCAGATATGGAACAAGGACGCCTCTGCTCTTCCGGAGAAAAAAATCAGGCTCCAGTTCTTCATAGCGGAAGCTTTTTCTGCCACCCTCTTTTGCCCGGTTCCAAAATTCCAGCAGTTTTGCAAACCGCAGATAATAAAATTCATCTCTTGCAGTAAAACTGATCAAAAAAAAGGCAATGCCCATCTGTTTTTCAAAGTTCTCCATAAAGACTACCTGATGCTCATGTATATTCTGAAGTGGGAAGGTGTCTGTGTTACACTCCTTTGCGTCAAAACAGACCGGGATCCCCTGCACTGCGCCAATGTAATCGACGGTACTCTTCTGGTCAAAATATGCCAGCGTAATATGTCTGGTTGCCTTATCAATATTAATGGGAGTGATTGGAGTCGGGACTTTCTGGATCAAAGCCAGTCCGTTTTCTAAATATTTTTCGTTGGTGCGGTTGATAAATTCCTCTAAAGTAGAACCTCTTAAACCACGTGAATTCCACGTTGCCATTTCTATTTCCTGCCTTCTTCGCTTCTTTTCATGATTATATCATAACTTTTGCATGACACGCCAGAAAAATGAAAACATTGCACGCTGTTTTCTTATATCCCGAATGATAAATTTTTATAAAATATTCAATTCCGATTTGTAAAAAAATGGGTTGTATGATATGATTATTTTATATACATTTATCAAAGAATCATACATTGATAAATACAGAAGTTTTGTGGGAGGTATTATTTTTATGGTAATGAATGAATCAGTTGAAAATTATCTGGAGACCATTCTGGTGCTGAATCATAGGCTGGGAAATGTTCGTTCCATTGACATTGCAAATGAGATGAATTTCAAAAAACCAAGCGTCAGCGTAGCAATGAAGAATCTCCGGGAAAATGGCTTTATTACCGTAAGCCCTGAAGGATATATTCACCTTACAGAATCCGGACGTGAAGTCGCTGAGAAGATTTATGAACGCCATACCACTCTTTCAAGCTGGCTTGTCATGCTGGGGGTTGATCCCCGCATTGCAGCAGAAGATGCATGTAAGATTGAACATGATGTCAGCGCCGAAAGTTTTGAAGCGATCAAACGTCACATAAACAGTGTTTCCAAGTAAAAAACGTTAAAAAGTCTCCGGGGGAATATTTCACTGGAGACTTTTTTCTGCCCTGACAGAAGTTAAGAACATGCGTTTGTGTTTCCGGATTTATGCATAAATGTTTTCATAATTTTATGGAATGTGCCGATATACAATACAAAGAATTGGGGAGGTCATTCTTATGCAAATAAATCTGAACATTCTCACAGAGAACAATCATTCTTCCTTACTGTCAAAAAATGTTCCAACGGCTGATAACGCACTTTTACAATATATGCAAAAAGTCACGCAGGGCACGAACAATGCGGACACGGAAGATAAAAAGCAGCAGAAACTGCAGCATATTGTAAACAAATTAAAGCACGGCAAAAAACTGACGGCGCAGGAGATGGAATTTCTGCGGATGAATTATCCGGATGAATATCAGCATGCACTCCGCATTCAGAAAATGGCGGAAATGCTTGAAAACCAGTTAAAACATGCAAAATCCAAGCAGGAAGCAGACGGCTATATTGCCGCAGCGGTAAGCGGAATCCCGGACGATGATCCTGATAAAGAATGTCTGGTTGCAGCTTTCAATGAGATTTCCAAAGAATTTCATCACTCTTCTGCTTATCACAGACTTCCGGACACACCGGAGGATGTAAAAAAACAGCGGAAGCACAACGGTGACAATGGATTTGAACGAAAAGCAGACGATGACAGCGGCTCCGATAATTCCGGCGATCTGATGTCATGGACACCATTGCAGGATATTATCGATGCCGCTCCAACTCTGGAATTAAAAGGCTGATGTCTGTATATAGTCCCATGCATCCTCAAATTCCCTGCCGGACGGTGCGATTACTTCTCTTCCGTCTTCCAATACAATACGGTAAGCATGAAGCAGTTGAGAACGAACATGAACCTCTTTACGGAAACGTTCGTTCGTTCTCAGATCACCATATTTCCCATCCCCGACGATTGGATGACCGATGGACGCAAGATGTGCACGGATCTGGTGGGATCGGCCGGTAATAAGATGGACTTCAAGTTCCGTATATCCATTCGAAACTGCCACCGGGCGGTATTCCGTTTCAATTGGCAGATAATCTGCTTTTTCCTCCGGGCGGATATGGGAAACAACTTTCACCTTATTGTTCTGTTCATCTTTGGACAGGTAGCCTTTCAAATGCGTTTTTTCGCGCAGCTCTCCTTTTACAATACAACGGTAATATTTCTGGACAGTACGTTTTTTTAACGCTTCCGCCATTGTCTGAAGTCCCTTTAACGTTTTTCCTGCGATCAAAAGCCCGGATGTGTTCCGGTCTAAGCGGTTGCAGATGGATGGTTTAAATGTTTTGAGCTGCTCCTCACTTAAGGCACCTTTTCGGATCAAATAAGAAAGAATATATTCATTTGCCGAAATATCCTCCGGAACCGCCTTCTGTGAAAGCATCCCGGATGGTTTGTTAATAATGATCACATCATCATCTTCATAAACAACCTGAAGTCTGCCTGAATCAATGGACTTTAACTTCATGTAGCCGGAATTTGTCTCATCTTTACCGGAAAATTTTTCAAAAGTTTCATCGGACAAAAATAATTTTACAAGGTCTCCCGCATTTAATTTTTCTGTTCCATCTGCTTTGCGGTCATTTAAGGTGATATTCTTTTTGCGCAACATCTTGTATACAAAACTGCCGGATGCATTGCTCAATAATTTTTTTAAATATTTGTCAAAACGCTGCCCGGATTCGTTGGGGCTGATCGTAAACTGTTTCATATAAAGTCAGGTTCGCTTTCTTATTTTTTCTTTCTGACAGATCTTTGAGGATTGCTGTGATCCGCACGGTTCTTTGCAGATTTATTCATGTTCGTTCCAGAGGCTTTCTTGTTATGCACATTCCGGATAGTCTTTTTCTTTGCAGGTTTCTGATCTGTCCTGCCCTTTTTTCCATCATGGCGCATATTGCGTTCCCCATGGTTTTGATACTCACCCTGTCTTGGACGGATCAGACATTTCTTATCAAATCCGATCAGATCTGTCCTTCCTGCTTTTACCAGTGCCTCATAGACAAGATCGTAATTCTTCGGATTCCGGTACTGGATCAATGCGCGCTGCATTGCCTTCTCATGCGGATTGACCGCGACATAGATTGGCTGCATATTTCTCGGATCAACACCTGTGTAATACATACAGGTTGAGATCGTGGAAGGGGTTGGATAAAAATCCTGCACCTGCTCCGGCATATATCCCAGATCCCTCAAAAATTCTGCAAGCTCCACTGCCTCCTTCAAGGTGGAACCAGGGTGGGAGGACATCAGATATGGAACCAGATACTGCTTTTTGCCAATCTTTTCATTCATATCTTTATAGGCTTTTACAAACCGGTTATAGACATCCACACCCGGCTTGCCCATTTTCTCTAAAACTGCGTCGGAAATGTGTTCCGGTGCAACCTTTAACTGTCCACTGACATGGTGCTCACACAGTTCCCGCAGAAAAGTGCGGTCATTATCATAAATCAGATAATCGAAACGGATACCCGAACGGATGAATACTTTCTTCACATTTGGAAGCTCCCGCAGTTTCCGGAGCAGTTTCAGATAATCGGAATGATCCACTTTCAAATTTTGGCAAGGCTTCGGGAAAAGACACTGCTTATGCGGACAGGCACCTTTTGTCATTTGCTTGTCGCACGCCGGCGCACGGAAATTCGCAGTCGGACCACCTACATCATGGATATAACCTTTAAAGTCAGGATCCCAGATGATCTTGTTTGCCTCCGCTAAAATAGATTCGTGGCTTCTCGTCTGGATAATTCTTCCCTGATGGAAAGTCAGCGCGCAGAAACTGCAGCCACCATAGCAGCCACGGTTGCTGATCAGTGAGAATTTCACTTCTTCAATCGCCGGAACTCCGCCAAGTTCTTTATAAGAAGGATGATAATCTCTCATATAAGGAAGTGCGTAAACGGAATCCATCTCCGACTGTGTCAATGGTTTTGCCGGTGGGTTCTGTACGACAAACAGCTTTTCATCGTAAGTCTCGAACAACCGTTTTCCGGAAAAAGGATCGGTATTGCTGTACTGTATGTAAAAACTCTTTGCATACTCTAATTTATCTGCTTTTAAAGCCTCAAAATGTGGCAGTTCGATTGCATCGTAAATGCTCTCACGGTCTCTCGTCTTATAAACAGTTCCATCAATGAAGGTGATGTCCTTAATATCCAGACCGCTGTCTAAAGCGTCCGCAATCTCAACGATACTGTGTTCACCCATTCCATAGGAGATAAGATCTGCACCGGAATCGAGCAGAATGGAACGTTTTAACTTATTTGACCAGTAATCATAATGTGCCAGACGACGCAAGCTTGCCTCGATTCCACCAATGATGATTGGCTTATGTTTATAGGTCTGTCGAATCAGATTACAATATACAATCGTGGCATAATCCGGTCTTTTTCCCATCACACCGCCCGGTGTAAATGCATCCGTGGTTCTTCTTTTCTTGGAAACGGAATAATGATTGACCATAGAGTCCATATTTCCGGCTGAAACAAGAAAGCCGAGCCGTGGTTCGCCTAACCGGTTAATGGATTCTCTGTCTTTCCAGTCCGGCTGGGCAATGATCCCGACTTTATAGCCATGAGCCTCCAAAATTCGTGAAATAATGGCATGTCCAAAAGATGGATGATCTACGTAAGCGTCTCCACAGATATATACAAAGTCAAGCTGTTCGATGCCAGCTTCTTTCATATCTTCTTTACTGATCGGTAAAAATCCATGACTCATTTGTGATAACCTTTCTATCTAAAAATAAAATTTTCTGCAAAATAGCAACCTTAACATTATAACTTATTTATTCACAATTTTCAACGCAGTAATCTCTTCCTCTGTGAGCGGGCGATATTCTCCCGGCTTTAAATCATCGGTAAGCTGCAATGGCCCCATGGAAATACGTTTTAAATATAAAACCTTCTTTCCGACTGCCTCAAACATTCGTTTCACCTGATGGAATCTGCCTTCTGTAATTGTTAACTCAATTTCTGATTCTGGTTCACTTTTTAGGATGCGTAATTTGCCGGGTTTTGTCAGCTTTTCCTCTCCAATGTCAACCCCGTTTTCAAAGCTGTTGACATCTTTTTCTGTAACTACGCCATCGATAACTGCATAGTATGTCTTTTCTACATGTTTTGCGGGGCTTAACAGATCATGTGCCAAAGCCCCATCATTTGTGATCAGAAGCAGACCTTCCGTATCAATGTCCAGCCGTCCTACTGGAAATAAATCAGAGCGCACCGTATCGGTCAGGTAATCCATAACCGTCTTATGCAGCTGATCTTCCGTTGCAGTCACACACCCTGCCGGTTTATAAAAAAGATAATATTCGTATTCACAGTAAGTGACCGGTTCACCTTTATAAGATATCTGGTCGTTTTCCGGTGCAACCTTTGTTTCCGGTTTTGTAACGATCTCTCCATTGACTGTGATCTGTTTTGTTTTCAAAATCTTCTTTACTTCTGAGCGGGTACCAAGACCCATCTCTGTTAAAAATTTATCCAAGCGCATAAGTTCGTTCTTTCCTTTTTCTATTGTCTGTAATGATGTGGCATTTTCCTGATCGATCATTCCAAATTTCATAAAATGTATAAAATTATTTTAGCATAGGTCTGCTTTCTATTACAATGATTTTAAATAACGGAGCAAGGGGAAGGGGTTCACACTAAACTCCTTTCCGGATTCATCATCAAAATACACTCCAAAATGAAGATGCACCGGAAAATTTCCGGTTGTACCCGGAGTATCGCTATACCCGGTATCTCCCATAAAGCCAATCAGAGTTCCTGCTTTCACTTCTTCTCCGATCTGGAAATCTTTTGCATAATCCGAGAGATGTGCATAATAAAAATAAGCGCCATGCCTGCTCCGGATTCCAATGCGGTAACCGCCAAGCCGCAGCCATCCGATATTTTCCACAACCCCATCCGATACGCTGTAAATCGGATAAATTCCACGCTGGTTCACAGATGCCATAATATCACAGCCTTCATGGAACCGGTCTCCTCCAAAGGTTCTGCTCTGTCGCCATGAATTTGCAAAGTCCACGGTTGCTCCGGGTTCATTTTCAATTGCTCCTACCGGAAACAAAACCGCATCCGTCCACATCGCTTCAATCTTGCTTTGGATCCGTTCAAATTTTTCCGGCTGATGTTCTTTCACAAAAGAAATATTTTCTTCTAATAAATCAGAATCCGAACAGGTATTATTTAAGGCGAAGTACATTGCAAGGTATTCACTGAGCTTTGCGAAGTCCGCATCTTCTGCCGGTTTGATTTTCTGTTCTGTAATATCGCTCTCTTCCATATGCTGAAAATCATACAGAAAAGAATTTATTACCTCTTCTGATACTTCTTCATCCCGGAAATTTTCAAACGCTGTTTCATAAGGAAAACAGTTTTTCTTAAGCACTTCACTATCAATGTAGATTCCAAGATATACATTAATAAGAACCACCAGCATAAAAAGTAACAGATCACGAAGAAATCTCTGTTGCAGCAAAATCACATCCCCACTCTTTCCTGATAAATGTTACGAAAGTTACAAACAAATTACATTTTTTACAATTCAAAACAATATATTTTACTATGAAAAAGAAATTTATATGCTTTGCCATTCTTATTTTAACTGTATATATCCTGCTTTATCCGGCAGATGCTGTAAATGCATCCAGAAATGGTCTGATGCTCTGGTATGAAAAAGTGCTTCCCACCCTTCTGCCCTTCGCCATAATATCCAATGTTTTGATTCATTCTGGCTACATGGATGCCCTCACAAAGCACCTGACGAAATATTTCCGTTTCTTTATGCCTGTCAGCGGGGAAGGCGTATTTATTTTGTGCAGCGGTTTTTTATTCGGCTTTCCAATGGGAAGCAAAAACTGCGCCGAACTTTTAAAGGCAAATAAAATTCATCCGAAAGAGGCTGAAATTTTATTTTACATCACCAATAACATCAGTCCGGTTTTTATCGGAAGTTATATTTTGTTGCAGCAGTTACAGCTCACAGGAATGTTCGGAATCAGTATTTTCATCCTGTATGTCCCTGCACTGATACTCGGTATGTTATTATTGCACAGAAAAAAAGAGGAAAACAGGCAGAAAAAAACGGCATCCCAATCTCAAATAACTTTTAAGATCATAGATGCCGCCATTATGAACGGTTTCGAAACACTTGTCAGGATCGGTGGATATATCATGCTATTCTCAATTCTGATCTCACTGGTAGAAAAGCTTCCGTTGCCAAAGCCTGTCCTGATCCTGTTGGAAAACGTTCTTGAGATCACCAACGGGATCAACTGTCTCGCCAACACAGATTGGAGTATTCAAACCAAATATATCCTTGCAATGACCGCCACCGCCTTCGGTGGATTAAGCGGTATCGCCCAGACATCTTCCATGGTAAAAGGAACCTCTCTGTCCATGAAAAAATACTGTCTTGTAAAACTGTTTCTCACACTATGTACTTTCCTGCTCGCTGTCGCAGTCAGTGTATTTTTATTTTAACATATCAGAAGAAATGTCAATCTTAGGCAGATTCTCTGTGTTGTCTGAAACAGCATCCTCTGCCGCCGGATTTAATTCTGCACGGTTGGAAGATACAACATCATAAAACTCCTGCAGTGATGACATATAATTCTCATGTCTTGCCTTTGCAGAATCCATTGCATGAGAGATTGATATCTCCAGATTTCTTAAAATATCATCTGTATACTGCATAGCGCCCATACGGATATTGTTTGCATCGTTGGTCGCATTATCTAAAATTTCCTGTGCCTGCTTGGTCGCGATCATAACAACTTCGTTTGCCTGCGCATATGCCTGCTGCATGATCTGATGTTCACTTACAAGCTCGTCCGTTTTCACCTGGGCTTTTGCAATGATCGCATCTGCCTTTGCCTGTGCATCTGCTAAAATAGCCTCTTTGTTGCTGATGATCTTCTGATAACGTTTGATCTCTTCCGGTGTTTTGGAACGGAGTTCATTTAAAAGTTCTTCTAACTCGTCCTTGTTCACAATAATTTTTGAAGAGGATAACGCCTGATATTTACAACCGTCAATATACTCTTCAATTTCTTCAATAATCTGTTCGATTCTGCTTGCCATAGGAAACACTCCTTATTTCGATATGTTATATTTTGCATAAATTCTGTCTATAAACTGCGCAGGAACAAACTTGGAAATATCGCCTCCGTAGGATGCGAATTCCTTCACGATCGTGGAACTTAAGTAGGAATACTGAAGGCTTGCCGTCAAAAAAATCGTCTCCACCTCCGGACTCTCTACATGGTTCGTCTGTGCGATCTGCAATTCATACTCAAAATCTGTCACTGCACGCAGACCACGTACAATAATCGTAGCGCCAATCTGCTTCATATGCTCGACCAAAAGTCCGTCAAACGATGTGACAGACACATTTGGAAGATCTTTTGTCATCTCTTCAATCATACTAACACGTTCATCCAGAGAAAACAATGAGTTTTTTGCACTATTGTTCAGCACTCCGACAACGAGTTCATCTACGATACTGGATGCTCTTTTAATAATATCAACATGTCCTAAGGTCAGCGGATCAAAACTGCCAGGATAAATTGCCTTTTTCATAATGTATTTGCCTTTCCAGACTGCAAATCATAATTCCAATGATAGAAATTATGATGATTTATTCTGCCTTTGTAATAAAAGCGTGAACGTTTGTCTTATATGTTTTTAATTTTTTTAATTCAAAACCAAGCTCACTTAAATAATCAAAAGAAGTGTCCAAAGATGCCTCGACAATGATCAGCGTATCTTCTTTTAAAATAGAGGAATCTTTTAAACATTCCAGAACTTCTTTTTCATACTCGTGCTTGTACGGAGGATCCATGAAAATGACATCAAACTTGTACTTTCCTTCCATGCTGCGGATGGCAGAAATGACATCGCTCTGAAGTAATTTTGTTTCCCTGTCAAACTTCGTAAAATGAATATTGTCCTCAATACATGCACACGCTTTTTTGTTATTTTCCACAAAAACAGCATATCTTGCGCCACGGCTCACTGCCTCCAAACCAATCTGTCCGCTTCCTGCAAACAGATCAAGAAAATACGAACCCGGCACATCATTCTGAAGCATATTAAATAACGTTTCTTTGATACGGTCTGTTGTCGGTCTTGTGTCCATGCCTTCAATCGTTTTCAAAGGCAGGCTTCTTGCTGTACCAGCAATAATTCTCATATTTTTCGGTTCTCCTTATTTCCAGAAAATCTATTATGCTTTATCGTTCTTAGTTCTGTTCTTTTAGAACATCTTTGTTCTTTACAATGTAATCAATTAATGACACAACTGTAAGAATCAGGGCAACATAGGTAAGAATCACGCCCAGGATCTGGAAAAATGGCATCTGAATATTTAAAATAAGCACGATCACCATAAGCATCTGGAATGTAGTTTTAAATTTGCCCCAGTAACTTGCTGCAATGACAACTCCATTGTCGGACGCGATTAAACGGAATCCGCTGATGATAAATTCTCTTGCAATAATAATGACAACAATCCATGCTGCAAGCTGTCCGGTCTGAATCAGACAGATCATCGCAGAACACACCAAAAGCTTGTCCGCCAAAGGATCCATAAACTTTCCAAAGTTTGTGACAAGATTATACTTTCTTGCAATTTTACCATCCAGAAGATCGGTAAGACTTGCCACAATAAAGATAGCCACTGCAATGTAATTATTGATGCCTGTCATATTTGGTGCAAGCATAAAAAATACAAAAAATGGAATAAGAATTACACGAAAAGTTGTTAATTTGTTAGGTAAATTCATAATTTTTCCTTCTTTCCGAAATCTACTGACAGATTTCTCCAATCAAATCATACTCGTAAGCGCCTGTGACTTTTACTTTAACAATGTCACCGGTCATAAGGGTTTCGTCCGTATTGATGAAAATATAGCCATCGATATCCGGAGCATCACGGTAGGTTCTTCCAACATAGGCATTATCATCCTCTACCTGACCTTCGATAAACACATAAAGTTCTCTGCCCTTCATCTCTTCATTTTTATCAAAGATCACTTCCTCCTGAAGTTCCATGACATCTGCCTGCCAGTCCTTCTTCAGTTCCTCATCCACCTGATCTTCGAAGGCAGCAGCCGGAGTTCCCTCCTCCGGTGAGTAGGTGAACGCTCCCAACCGGTCAAACTCCATGTCATTGATAAACTGCATGAGTTCCTCGTGAATCTCCTGTGTCTCACCCGGAAAACCGCAGATCAACGTGGTTCTCAATGTGATATCCGGGATACGCTCTCTCAAATGTGTGATGATACGAACCAGATCGTCATGACTTGTTCTTCGTCCCATGCGCTTTAACATTGTGTCATTGGAATGCTGGATCGGGATATCAAGGTAATGGCAGACTTTCTCGTTGCGGATCATGGAATCAATTAAGTCTTCATAGATTTCTTCCGGATAACAGTACATAATGCGGATCCAGAATAAACCATTGATCTTATTTAATTCGTCCAGCAATTTGTGCAATGATTTTTCACCGTAGAGGTCAATACCGTAAAGAGTTGTTTCCTGGGCAACTAAAATGAGCTCTTTTGCGCCGTTTGCAACAAGCTCTTTTGCCTGGCCGATCAGATCTTCCATCGGTACACTGCGGTAATTGCCGCGGATATATGGAATGATACAGTAAGTACAGCGTTTGTTACAGCCCTCTGCGATCTTTAAATATGCGAAATGACCACCGGTTGTCACGCTTCGCTTTGTATGGATAGACGGCAGTCCCTCCAATGTTTTGAAATTCTCATAAAAAGTACCGCCAAGCGCCTCATGTACAGCTTTTACGATATCCTCGTAGGAATTGGTTCCAAGTATAGCATCCACCTCCGGGATCTCGGTCTTGATCTCTTCCTTGTAGCGCTGTGCAAGACATCCGGTTACGATCAAAGCCTTTAACGGACCGGTCTTTTTGTACTCTGCCATCTCTAAAATGGTGTTGACACTCTCTTCCTTGGCATCATTGATAAAGCAGCAGGTGTTGACGATGATAATATCTGCCTCTGTCTCATCATTCGTGATCTCGATTCCGTCATCACGGAGCATTCCAAGCATAAATTCTGTGTCTACTAAGTTTTTGTCGCATCCGAGGGATACAAATAATAATTTCATTCGATTCTCTCTTTCTACATTAATTATGGCAAAAGGGCTGTCGCACAATTGCGTTCAAAAGTGCGGCAGCCCTGACGGGTTTTCTTTACTCCTCATCTTCTGTGTCTGGAATAATCTTTACTTTGCCCTCGTAAAGTTCTTCTACAGCAATGGATAATGGCTTTGGACATGTGATCTTGTCTGCCATTGGTTCATCTCCTGCGATAATCTGACGTGCTCTCTTTGCAGCAGCGATTACAAGGGAATAACGGCTGTTAACAACTGGTTCCTCACCAAATTCCACATTGTTATTTACAACTTTCATTAATTCAACATAGGATGGATGGATCATAATATTACCTCTCTTCTGCCTTGCGGCTGATTCATTTTCAATTATTTTTATCAAAGATATCTGATTTCCGATATCTAATGTAAGCTTTTTTTTATGTTTTTGCAAACATTATTTTAATCTTTTTTCGAAAAAGCAGTCAACTGGTGTCTCATATCAGAAATTGCAGACAGATTTCTGGAAACACGGAAATGCTCATTGCGGATGATAGAATGTACTTCTCCCACACACGCATCAAGCTTATCGTTTACGATCAGATAATCGTAAGCTTCAATTCCCTGCGCCTCCTCAACTGCTCTGGAAAGTCTCGATTCGATGACACTCATCTCCTCTGTTCCCCTTCCGACCAGACGGTTCTTTAACTCCTCTGCGCTCGGCGGTGTGACAAACATTAACAGTGTGTCCGGGAACTTCTCTTTCACTTTTAAGGCTCCCTGAATCTCAATCTCCAAAATAACGTCTTTTCCGGCAGCGAGCTGTTCCTCTACATACGCCTTCGGTGTTCCGTAGTAATTGTCGACATATTTTGCATACTCGATCAGTTCATCATCGGCTATCATTTTCTCAAACTGCTCTTTTGTCCGGAAAAAATATTCCACACCGTCTGTCTCACCCGGTCTTGGAGATCGGGTAGTTGCAGAGATGGACAGCGCATACTGATCCGAATATTTCTTCATGAGTTCTTTCATAATGGTTCCTTTTCCAGAACCGGAAAAGCCGGAAAGTACAATTAAAATTCCTTTACTCTTTTGTATCATAGTCACCCTCCGATGCATTGCCATTAAACCGGCCGGCAAGTGTCTCCGGCTGCAATGCAGACAATATTATTTTATTATTTTCAGTAAAAATCACGCTCTTGGTTCTTCTTCCCTGCGTCGCGTCGATCAAAATCTCCTGCTCTTTTCCCCGG
>OFMT01000438.1_pt1 | contig 38285 bp, 34 predicted proteins | sample 1541891 | NCBI WGS metagenome assembly OFMT01 (sample SAMN04209230, study PRJEB22552) | human gut metagenome | biome: gut; material: feces | host: Homo sapiens | place: USA: Oklahoma | reverse complement strand
ACCGGGCATTTTTCATTTACAGGAGGATTTTGAATGAACAATACCGCAACCAACAGTACCCCTTGCCCGACTGTCAGAAAGCAGATCGGCAAGACCACCTATATCGTCCGTGTGCATTTCAGCCAGACCGCAAAAGAGACGATGGAGGACAAAATCAAGCGTCTGCTCCGTGAGGAAGTCCGCAAAATGTGACTTCTTTTTGAATTTGATGAAAAAGTCCTTGACTTTTCGTCTCTGGAGTAGCAAAGTCGTACTTGTTGGTGAGCTTCTCCTCGGTGTACCAGCCAGCGAAGGTGTAGCCGCTCTTGGTGGGATCGGCGGGCTTGTTAGCCGTTTCGTTGTACTTAACGGTCTGAGAAGGAACCGTGCTGCCGCCGTTGGACTCGTAGGTGACGGTGTAATCTTTGGCAGTGAAGGTAACATCGACCGTGACATCGCTATCGGGCATGCTGCCGGAGACAGTAAGCTTGTCAGCGGTGTAGCCGGTGATCAGGGGGCTGGCAACGCTGTAGGAGCTGCCATACGTGAGGGACTCGGTGTGAGTCGGCTTAGCCTCAGAACCATCGGCGTATTTGCAGTTGATGGTCAGATCGTACTTCTGCAATGTGACTTTACCGGCGGGGATGGGGAAGTCGATGGTGACATCCTCGTCATTGCTACCCTTGACCGTCAGGGTCGTGGGACCGTTGAGGGGGTAGTAGCCATCGTACTGCTCGGCATCGACTGCCGTGGGGTCGATCTTGACGGTGTAGGTCTTGGTGTAGGTGTAAGTGGTAACGCCGCCCTCGCCCGGCTCGCCGGTAGCACCGGTCAAATTCCGGTTTCCTTCGAAATCACCGCTGATGCAGGTCACGCCGTCAGGCAGCGAGTCGTGGACCGTGCCGCTGGAAAGACCGGAGGTGATGCTTGAGGAGATCGCGTCGAAAGCGTCCTTCAACCCGGAGAAGTCATTAGCAGAGTAGGTCTTGTTGAGGGCGATATAGGTGTTCAGATATTCGAAGAGACTGATATATGCACCTGTGTTAGGATTCTTCACTTCCTCGTTGGCAGCACCAAAGCAGATGGAGTAGAGCGTAGTTCCACTATTACAAATAGATGCAGCTGTATTCGCGGTTGCCTCGAAGACCTCCTTAGTACATGAGTTGCCGAAACCTCCAACGGTGCGGTTGCCAAAAATATCCTTCGTCATATAGTACGTCGGCTCACCGTCGGTCAGAGCGATAATGTTCTTGGAGTCAATCTCCTGAACATTAGATTTTGCAAATAACAGGTTTGCGTTTTGCAGACCGTCATCCAGATTGGTGCCGCCGTCGGGTTTCAGGTCGTTGATGGCGGTCAGAATAGCGGTATAACCCGCCTCGGTGGAAACATCCTGCCAGCCCGCGTCTGCTACTGTTGCGTTTGTATTGAAATCGACCAGCGCAACATAGCGGCCGGTGCCGCCGTCTTTCGACGAATTGTGAGGGTTTACGCCACCGCGGACACGGCGAGCGTGTCGCTCTGCTGGGAGTAGGTCAGAGGGGAGACGCAGCCGACGAAGGAGGTCTCGTTGATGACGCGCTTGGTGACGGCATAGGTCATGTCGATCTGGTACCAGTTGCCGCTGACGTTGACCTTGTTCCAGGCGTGGTAGCTGCTGCCGGCGTAGCCCTTGGTGAGGGTGCAGGGGATGTCCTGGCTGCGGCACATGGCGGCGAAGAGGGACGCGAGGTCGTAGCAGATGCCCTTGTTGCTGTTCAGGGTGGCAGCGGTGTCGGGGATGTACTTGCTGACCTTGCCGGAGGTGATGTCGCTCGCGAGCTTGGTGTCGTAGGTGTAGTGACCGGCGATGTAGTTGTAGATCGCGGTGACCTTGTCCATGTCGGTCTTGGCGTCCTTGCAGAGCTCAGCGGCCTTCTTGCACACATCGTCGCCGGAGGTGAACTGCACGTCGGTCGTGGCGATGAGGTAAGGGGCGTAGGCGTTTTCAATCTTGGCGTTGACCTTCTTGCTGGTTACAACGCGGTAGGTCGTGCCGGAGATGTTCTCGCAGAGGGAGATGGTGTAGGTGCCATCGCCCTGCTCGAGGGAGAAGACGGCGTCCTTGCCGCTCGGGCAATTCTTGTAGGACACCTTTTCGCTGCCGTACTGGATGCCGACCTTCAATTTGGCATTGGAGGTGTAGTTGACGGTGACGAAACCATACTTGGCATTCGTGGTGTCAATGGTGGTGCCATTGGCAGCGCTGGCGTTCACAACCGTGAACATGGACATGACAAGAAGCACTGCGAGCATAGCGCAGGCATGACGAAACAGCCGTTTCATACGGCGATCTCCTTTCGGTAACTGGCTGCCAGCCCTGTTCCCAGGGGTAAGGCCCTATAGCTTTGCGTCGCCGGTTTTCACCGGGTTTGCTATTATCGTTTGAGATGCGGTCGAAGCGGCTGCACCTACTCTTTTTTTACAGCTCACACTATATACGCGTTCTTAACGTTTGCCAACAGAGAATTTGACCTTTTTTCGACAAAAAAGCAGACAAAAAGGAGCGCGGAAACCGCGCTCCTTTTGATGTTTTTGCGATTTTCGGGCAAAATCACACGCTGAGCCAGTCGTCGAGGATAAGACCCTCGTTGTGCTTGGTGAGAAAGCCCACGCTCCACTCGCCGCCGAAGGCGATGAGCTTGCGGCCCTTGAAGTCCTCGAGCACGCGGGAGCCCGAGCAGAGCATCAGGTCCTTCACGTCGCACGGGCACTCGCGGATCAGGCGCAGGTGCTCGTAGGGAAGGCCGCTCATGCGCAGGTCGACGCCGTACTCGTTTTTCATGCGGTATTCGAACACGTCGAACTGCAGCGTGCCGACCACGCCGACGACCACGTCCTCAAAGCCGCTGTCGGGGATTTTGAAGATCTGGATGGCGCCCTCCTGCGCGATCTGCTCCACGCCCTTGACGAACTGCTTGCGCTTCATCGTGTCCTTGGGTGAGACGAGCATGAAGTGCTCGGGCTCGAACGTCGGGATGCCGGAGAAGCGGAACTTTTTGCCGGGCATCGTGATCGTGTCGCCGATCGAGAAGATACCGGGATCAAACACGCCGATGATGTCGCCCGCGTAGGCCTCGTCGACGATCTCGCGCTCGGCGGCCATCATCGTTTGCGGCTGGGAAAGGCGCATCTTGCGGCCGGACTGGACGTGGAAATACTCGGTGTCGCGCTCAAACCTGCCCGAGCAGATGCGCATGAACGCGAGGCGGTCACGGTGGGCCTTGTTCATGTTGGCCTGAATTTTGAAAACAAAGGCGGAGAACTCGGGGGAGTAGACGTCCACCTCGCCCGCGTCGCTTACGCGCGGCAGCGGCGGCGTGGTCATTTCCAGAAACGCGTTCAAAAACGGCTCGACGCCGAAGTTCGTGAGCGCGCTGCCGAAGAACACGGGGGAGAGCTTGCCGCAGCGCACGGCGTCCAGGTCAAAGTCGCGGCCCGCGCCGAGCAGCTCCACCTCTTCGGCGAGCGTATCGCGGCGGGCCTGACCGATCAGGTCGACGAGCGCGGGATCGTCGAGCTCGATTTCCGTGATGCCCGCCTTTTTGGCGTGACCTGCATCGGTGAAGTGCAGGATGCAGCGCTTATCGCGGTCGTACACGCCGGCAAACTCCTTGCCGCAGCCGATCGGCCAGTTGACGGGATAGGTGTCGATGCCGAGCTCGCGCTCGACCTCCTCGCAGAGCTCGAGCGGGTCGCGCGTCTCGCGGTCCATCTTATTGATAAAGGTAAAGATGGGGATGTTGCGCAGAGCACAGACCTTGAAGAGCTTGCGCGTCTGCGGCTCGACGCCCTTTGCGCCGTCAATGACCATGACGGCGCTGTCCGCGGCCATCAGCGTGCGGTACGTGTCCTCAGAGAAGTCCTGATGTCCCGGCGTGTCGAGAATGTTGATGCAGTAGCCGCCGTGCTGGAACTGCATGACCGACGACGTGACCGAAATGCCGCGCTGCTTTTCGATTTCCATCCAGTCGGATTTTGCCGCGCGCTCGCGCTTGCCCTTGACCTCGCCCGCCTGGGCGATCGCTCCGCCGTAGAGCAGAAACTTTTCCGTCAGCGTGGTTTTACCGGCGTCCGGGTGCGAAATGATCGCAAACGTCCGGCGGCGGGAGATCTCTTCCTGTAAAGTGGCCATGACTGCCTCCTGAAAAATACGATTTACCGGGCAAGTGTATCACAGCCCCCCGCATTTTGCAACAGAATCCTAAAATCTATGCTTGACAAAGCGAAAAATGTCTGGTATAGTACATCTTGTTCCGCGGGCGTAGCTCATCTGGTAGAGCGCCACCTTGCCAAGGTGGAGGTAGCGAGTTCGAGCCTCGTCGCCCGCTCCAAAAAATAAAGGCATGACGTAAGTCATGCCTTTATTTTTTGGCTCCAGCGGGCAGAGGGGCGAACAGGGCGCGAGCGAAGCGAGAAAACGCCCCAGTGGGGCGTTTGTCGCCCACTGTGCGTGTCGCGGTGTGATAACACCGCGAGCGAGCCTCGTCGCCCGCTCCAAAAAAGAGGTCACAACGTAAGTTGTGACCTCTTTTTTGGATTCCGGCAGGAAATTAAAATGCTCGGGCGAAGTGAATTCGCCCTCCGCCAAGGTTTTGCTGCGCAAAACGCGTCGGGCTTCTTTTGCACTTTTTTTGCAAAATGACTTGAAAGCGATGGAGAATATTGCTATAATTCAATTGAAAAACAAAAATGCGGCGGCATATGGGTGCGCCAACACCCATATGCCTGCGCAGGTGTCACTACCACCTACACAATGACCTTACGGTCGCACCGCAAGGGTTATTATACGACATTCCGGCCTTTCTTGTAAAGGGGAGTTTTCGTATTTTGCCCGAGTGCTTGTGATGCATCAGGAAGTTGAACCTTCTTACGCTGTGTAGGCTTATGTCCTGCACGGCGTTTTTGTTTTTCGCCCACCCTCCGGAGGGGAATTCTCTCCGGAGGGGAATTGGGTGAAAAATAAATAGAAGGAGAAGCAAATCATGAAATGCTACCATCACCCTGACCGCGATGCGGTCGCTGCCTGCATGGAATGCGGCAGAGGACTTTGTAAGGAATGCGCGTCGTACTATACAAAGCCGCTCTGTTCCGAATGCGCAGTCTCAAAAGCGCTCCATATCAAAGGAAATCTCGAAAAAGCGTGCCTGCTCTTTGCGGTATTGGCGCTCCTGTCTCTGGTCGTCATTGCCGCTGCTTATGCGCCTGAGATTCCGCCGGCCCGCGTACTGATGTCCGCGCTGTTTCTTGCCTGTATGCCTTTTGGCTGGTATAAGCTGACCGAGTTTACCCCACGGGTGTTTCTGATTCTTCCTGTTATCGGATGGATATTTTACTTCATAGTTAAGGCTGCGGTCAGCGCATGCATCGGGCCTCTTGCGCTTTTCTTCCGCGTTCTGCGGGACGGACAATTCATGCGGACCGTTTATGAGAGAGAAATGCTCCGCACCGGTGCAGCGCCCTTTGAGAAGTTTGACATTACAGCGCCGTGGTATGGCATATTTCAGAAATACGGATTGACAAAGCCGACGCTCATTATTGGCGCGATTTCCAGCGGTATTGGCCTTCTGTGTCTCGAAGCGGAAAAGCTTCTGCCCGCCATTCCGTCGAGTCCCATTCTTGCAGCAATTTTTCTTCCGTTCGGCATCATATTCCTGCTTGCGGGGGCTACTATGGAAAAAGGCTGGTTCTAATGCCCGCGATCATAGAAAAGGGAGGGGCGCGGCCCCTCCCTTTTTCATGCAATAAAATGTTACGCCAAAAAGCCCTTTAGGATCGTGTCCTCGGCCTCTTCCTCGGTCAGCCCCAGCGTCTGGAGCTTTAAGAGCTGGTCGCCCGCGATCTTGCCGATGGCGGCCTCGTGGATGAGCTGTGCGTCGGTCGAATTCGCCGTGATGGCGGGAATGGATTCGATCTTGGCCTTGCCCATGATGATCGAGTCGCACTGCACATGGCCGAAGCACCTGCTGTTGCCGACGACCACGGGGTGGAAGACCTGCTGCGATTCATCCTGCGCGACGGAGCGGGAAATGATGCGGCCGCGCGCATCTTCACCGTTGAGTTCGATCTCCATGTCGCTCTCGGCGTGCTGCTTGCCGTGGGTGAGCAGGCGCTCCGTGACGACAGCCTCGGCGTCCTTGCCGCAGACGATCTTCGTCTTGCGCACGGTGGAGTCGATGCCGCGGATCTGTACGGTTTCCATCTGGATGCTCGCGCCTTCGTCAAGGTAGACGATGGTGGTGGGGTTCATCACGCGTGTGCCGCTGCCGTCGCCCTCGCCATAGTGCTTTTCTGCGTAACGCACGTGGGAGTTTTTGGAGACATAGAACGTGTGGATGCCGTCGTGGCGGCTCTCGTTGCAGCCGGGGTTGTGGATGCCGCAGGCTGCGCAGATCTTCAAACTGCAAACTGCAATGTCGGGGGTCGAGGGGAACTCCCCTCGCGTTCGCTTGGGGGTACAAGGGGGGCATTCTCTCACGCGAGAGAATGCCCCCCTCTTCTGCGCGGCCACAGGGGGAGAACCTCAGTGTCCCCCTTGCGCAGCAAGCCCCTTTCATGCTATGATATTTTCACAGAAAAAGAGAAAGTGAGGAGATCATCATGACTCTCGATGAAGCGATCAAGTCCCTGATGGCTTTGCAGGCCAAGCTCGCGGCCTACGGCCACGCGATGGGCCTGCTCTTTTACGACGGCGCGACCACCGCGCCCAAGGGCACGGCGGCGAACCGTGGCCAGACCATGAGTATTTTGAGCGAGGAGCACTACAAGCTTACGACCGGCAAGGAGACCGTCGCGCTGCTCGAATTCCTCGACGCGCACAAGTCCGAGCTCAACGAAAAGCAGCAGCGCATGGTGTTTTTGCTCATCAAGGACATCCGCAATATGCAGAAGATCCCGATGGACGAGTACGTCGCCTACCAGCAGCTGCTTGTCGAGGCCGACGACGTCTGGCACCGCGCGAAGGAGACGAGCGACTTTGCTCTCTTTGAGCCCGTGCTTGAGAAAATTTTCGAGACCAACATCCGCTTCGCACACTACTGCGCACCGGAAAAGGACCCCTATGACTACTGGCTCAGCGAGTATGAGGATGGGCTGACGATGGCGCAGTGCGACGAATTCTTTGCGACGCTGCGCGAGCACATCGTGCCGCTTCTCAAGAAGATCAAGGAAAAGCCGCAGGTCGACGATGCGATGCTGCACGGCCATTTTCCCGAGGAGAAGCAGGCGCAGCTTTCCGACTACCTGATGCGCACGATGGGCCTCGATTTGGACCATGTCGGCCTGTCCACGACCGAGCATCCGTTTACGACGTCGCTCGGTTCGCACTTTGACGAGCGCATCACGACGCACTATTTGGAGGAGAATTTTGCCTCATCGATGTTCTCCGTTATCCACGAGGGCGGCCACGCGCTCTATGACACCGGCAGCGCGGATGATCTCGCCTATACGGTGCTCGACGGCGGTGTCTCCATGGGCATCCACGAGAGCCAGAGCCGTTTCTATGAAAATCTGCTCGGCCGCTCGCGCGCCTTCACGGGCTTCGTGTTCCCGAAGCTCTGCGAGTTGTTCCCCGAGCTGAGCGGCCACACGGCGGAGGAATTCTACCGCGCCATCAATAAGGCGGAGCCGTCCCTCATCCGTACCGAGGCCGACGAGGTCACCTACAGCCTGCACGTCATGGTGCGCTACGAGCTCGAAAAGCGCGTGATGCATGGCGAGCTCAAGGTACACGACCTGCCGGGCGAGTGGAACCGCCTTTACAAGGAATACCTCGGCGTCGACGTGCCGGACGACAAACACGGCGTTTTGCAGGACAGCCATTGGTCGGGCGGCAGCATCGGCTATTTCCCGTCCTACGCGCTCGGCAGCGCCTACGGCGCACAGCTGCTTCGCAAGATGAAAGAGACGGTCGATGTGGACGAGTGCCTCAAGACCGGCAATTTTGCGCCCATCAATGCGTGGAACCGCGAGCACATCTGGCAGTACGGCTGCCTCAAAAAGCCCGGCGCGCTCTTGGAGCAGGCGCTTGGCGAAAAGTTCGACCCGACGGTCTACACGCAGTACCTTGAGGAAAAGTACGGCGAAATTTACGGTTTGTAAGAGCGGAATAGCATCAAAAAGGCGGTATCCGACCGGATATCGCCTTTTTGTGCGTGAAACATGGAAAGTCCATTGCATTGTAACCGCATTTCCGATACAATGGGCGAAGAGAGAAGCGGGTAACGAGCGGAGGAGAGACCGCGCGCCCGCAATGAGAGATGGGAGAGCAAAAATGAATACTGCGCTGTATGAGACCTACGTTCAGATTTTGCATGAGGAGCTTGTACCCGCGATGGGCTGCACTGAGCCCATCGCCGTCGCCTACGCGGGTGCGCTTGCGCGCCAAACGCTCGGGGCACTTCCCGAGCGCATCGAGCTGACCGTGAGCGGCAATATCATCAAAAACGTCAAGAGCGTCATCGTGCCGCACACCGGCGGGCGAAAGGGCCTTCCCGTCGCGGTCGCGGCGGGTGTACGCGTCGGCGACGCCGACGCGCAGTTAGAGGTGCTGGCGAATGTGACGGAGGACCAGCTGCCGCTGCTGGACGAGTACCTTTCCGCGGCGGAGATCACGGTGAGCAAATCGCCGCTGCGCTGCCCATTCGACATTCAGGTGCGTGTTTTCGCAGGCGGGGACACGGCCTTCGTCCAGATCGTCGGCAGCCACACAAACGTCGTGCGCATCGAGAAAAACGGCGAAGTACTGCTCAACAAGCCCTTTTCCGAGGAGGCGGCCCAGCCGCCCGAGAGCCGCAGGAGCCTGACGGTCGAGGACATTATCGCCTTTGCCGACAAGGTCGATTTAGACGACGTCCGCGCGCCCATCGCGCGCCAGATCGAATATAACACGGCCATCGCTGAGGCAGGATTGACAGGGCAGTACGGCGCGGCCATCGGAAAAATCTTGCTCGATTCCTATGGCGACAGCGTGCAGAACCGCGCCAAGGCCTGGGCTGCCGCGGGCTCGGACGCGCGCATGAACGGCTGCGAAAAGCCTGTTGTCATCAACTCTGGCAGCGGCAATCAGGGCATGACGGCCTCGCTGCCCGTCATTGTCTACGCGCGCGAGCTGAAAGCGAGCGAGGAGCAGCTTTACCGCGCGCTCGTCGTGTCGAATCTTGTCACCATCCATCTGAAAACGGGCATCGGCAGCCTCTCCGCTTACTGCGGCGCGACCAGCGCGGGCGCTGGTGCCGGCGCGGGTGTGTGCTACCTTTACGGTGGGCGCTATGATGAGATCGCCCACACGGTCGTCAACGCGCTCGCCATCAACTCCGGTATGCTCTGCGACGGGGCGAAGGCGAGCTGCGCGGCGAAGATCGCCTCGGCGGTCGAGGCGGGGCTGCTCGGCATGCAGATGTACCGGCACGACAGCCAGTTCTACGGCGGCGACGGCATCGTCGTCAAGGGCGTGGAGAACACCATCCGCGCCGTCAGCAGCATCGCGCGCGACGGCATGCGCGAGACCGACAACGAGATCATCCGCCTGATGATCGGGGAGGAAACTGTCAAATGAAGATACTTGTCACAGGCTTCACGCCGTTCGGCGGGGAGCAGATCAACCCCTCGTGGGAGGCGGCACGCCGGCTTCCCAACCGCATCGGGGGAGCAGAGCTCATCAAGCATGAAATTCCGACGGAGTTTGACGCCTCCGGTGCTGCGCTGCACAAGCTTTTGACGGAGCTGCGTCCCGACGCGGTGCTCTGCGTCGGCCAGTACGGCGGCGCAAATTGCATACGCGTCGAGCGTGTGGCCATCAACCTGCGCGACGCGCGTATCGCCGACAACGCGGGTAAGCAGCCGACGGACGAGCCGGTCGTGGCCGGAGGTCCGGACGCCTATTTTGCGACGATCCCGACGCGGGAGATCGTCGACGCCCTGCGTGAGCAGGGGATTCCCGCTCAGCTCTCGTACTCCGCGGGCACGTTCGTGTGCAACAATCTCCTTTACTGCGCCCTGCACGAGAGCGAGCGGAGCAATCCAGCCCCGCGCTGCGGCTTTGTCCACGTCCCTTACCTGCCCGAGCAGACCAAGGACGGCAGCGCGCCGAGCATGGGTTTGGAAATGATGGTCAAAGCGCTGGAAACCGCGGCGGAAGTGATCGCGGGAGAGGCGCAACACTGAGAAGAGTATGTTCTCCTCTGAACGAGCGTTCTGTTCAGATGCTGCGGTGAAGAGATGTAGTGAATATGGTGAAATGACTATTTAGTGCTTGAAGCATACGAATACATGCGTTATACTCTGCACGAGCACGACTTGCGGAGGCTTATGTTGAAGCGCTGCGCCATACAGAGCTGTATGTCGATTATAAAATAATGCGGCAGGCGAAGATAAGAAGTCGACAGGAGGGAACAAACATGAAAATTGTAGTACTGGACGGATATACGGAAAATCCCGGTGATCTGAGCTGGAGTGAGCTGGAAAAGCTCGGCAGCGTGACGGCCTATGACCGCACGGCCTACGCGGAGTCTCCGCTGATCGCCGAGCGCATCGGTGATGCGGAAATCGTGGTGATGAACAAGACACCCATCTCGCGCGAAACGATCGACAAGTGCCCGAACATTAAGCTCATTGCCGTTCTGGCTACGGGCTACAACGTGGTCGATTACAACTATGCCCGCGAAAAGGGCATCCCCGTCGTGAACGTGCCGACCTACGGCACGGCGTCGGTCAGCCAGTTCTCTATTGCGCTGCTGCTGGAGATCTGCCACCATATCGGTCATCACAGCGAGAGCATGCACGCCGGTAATTGGGCGAACAACGCCGATTGGTGCTACTGGGACTATCCCCTTATCGAACTGGAGGGCAAGACGATCGGTATCATCGGCTTTGGCCGCATCGGGCAGGCGGAGGGGCGCATCGCCAAGGCGCTCGGCATGAATGTGCTGGCCTATGATCTTTTTCCGAACGACTCCGGCCGCGAGATCGCAGAGTACGTCGGCCTTGATGAACTTTATGCCTGCGCGGATGTTATCACGCTGCACTGCAATCTCACGCCGGAAAACACCGGCATGATCAACAAGGAGAGCATCGCCAAAATGAAGGACGGCGTCATTCTCATCAACAATGCCCGCGGCCAGCTCATCGATGAGCAGGACGTTGCCGACGCGCTCAACTGCGACAAAATAGCCGCGGCGGGACTGGATGTGGTCTACACCGAGCCGATTCGCGCAGACAACCCGCTGCTGAAGGCGAAAAACTGCATCATCACGCCGCACATCTCCTGGGCACCGAAGGAGAGCCGCCAGCGTATCATGGATGCTACGGCGGAAAATATCAGGGCGTTCCTTGCGGGTGCTCCTGTCAATGTGGTCAATCCGTAAGACAGGATATCCTTTGCCGGAAAACATACCATATAAAAATTGATCAGAAAAAGCGACATCCGAATTCGGGATGTCGCTTTTTCGTCGTGGAGGGAGAGAAAATCAAAGGCCGATATCCTTCTGGATGAGATCGCGCGTTTCAAAGAGCAGAGGCAGAAGCTGCTGGATGTGTTCATCGGTCATCAGCGACTTGAGCGAAGAAAGGGTGATGGCGTAGTGATCATCATTGTAGCGGTCGTAGAGCGAAACGGCAATACAGGAATAGCCGAGTGTGTTTTCCTCGTTTTCAACGGCATACTGCTTGCGCTGAAAGATCAGCATTTCGCTTTCGAGACGCTCAAAGCTTGTGATGGTATAAGGTGTAATGGGCGTTTTGTCAGCATTGTCCCAATAGCTGCGCCAGGCCTCCGGGCCCTGGGAAGAGAGAATGATCTTTCCGCCGGCGGAGGTGTGCAGCGGACGGAGCATGCCGATGTTGACAGTGCTGCGGTAGTTGGAATTGGGCGGCTCAAGACGGTCGAGATAGACGGTGTTGGTATTATCCTGAATGACGAAGTGAACGATCTCCTGCACAGACATGGAAAGCTTGCGCAGGTGAGGGAGCACAAGAGGGAGAATACTGACGTTGTTGATGATCTTTTGTGAAAGGCTGCAGAATTTGAAGGTCAGACGGTATGCGCCACTTGACGTCTGTACCACATAGCCTCTGGCCCGCAATGAGGCAAGCATACGGTGTACGGTGCTTTTGTTTAACCCGGTGAATGCACAGAGTTGAGAAATAGACAGCTCGTTGCCGTGATTGGATAACGTTTCGACAATATCAAAGACACGGTCGAGCGACTGAACAGTGGATCCAGTTTGATTCATATTTTCCTCCCTTCGGTGTTGTCTGCACCGGACATAAAAAGCGGTACAGAAACGGAACTTTGTTTCTTATTATAAAACGCTATTTCATACTTTGCAATAAAAACTTAGCAAGAAATCTGAAAGAGGTGTGAAAAAAAGGAATAGAAAGGTTGCAATTTGTCGATAAAAGATAAAAAATCAAATAAATCTTGTCAAATCAGGCAAGAAGAAAGTCGTTGACAAAAAGCAGAGTAGTAGCGTAACATAAGGATAGAAAAATAAAACACAGTTTCACTATATGAAATTCACGATAGAAGGAGGAGAACGGACGCAACATGGATTACAAAGTGATCATTACACCGAGAAAGTTATGCGATGCCGGGATGGCGGCGCTGGCGGCGCAGGCAAATTATGAAGTTGTCGATAAGGTCAATGCCTGCAATTTCCTGCCGGAGCTTCAAAAGGCGGATGCTCTGATGATCAAGGAGGGCGGGATCGGACGCGAGGATATGCTTGCCTGTCCCGACTTAAAGGTCATTGCAAGGCACGGCGTCGGCTTTGACACGGTGGATGCAAAGGCGGCGGCAGAACTGGGCATCCCTGTTGTCATTACGCCGGGTGCAAACGCGCGTTCCGTTGCCGAGCACACCGTCGCCATGATCTTGGCGCTGACAAAAAATCTTGTTACCTGTCACAATGAAACAATCAAGGGAAATTGGAATATCCGTCAGGAATTCCGCGCCTATGAATTCGAGGGCAAGACGGTGGGCCTGATCGGTGTGGGCAACATCGGACGTATTGTTGCACAGATGTGCATGGGACTTGGCTTTCACATCGCGGCCTACGATCCTTTCGTGCCGGAAGAAAAGCTGGCTGAGGCAGGCTACCGTGCCTGCAGGACGGTAGAAGAGATCCTACGTACCTCGGATATTATCTCAGTTCATGTTCCTTACAATGAGCAGACGAAGGATCTGATCTCCAAAAAAGAGTTTGCCATGATGAAGCCGGGTACGATCGTTGTCAACTGTGCCAGAGGCGGAATCGTAAATGAGAAGGACTTGGCGGAGGCGCTGAGCAACGATGTTATTGGCGGCGCGGGCCTGGATGTTTTTGTGGGTGAGCGGCTTGATCCTGAAAGCGCGCTTGCAAAAGCGCCGCACCTGATCTGCACGCCGCACATGGCAGCACAGACTGATACGGCGGTCGAACAGATCTGCCTGATGATGGTCAAGGGTACGATGGCGGTGCTTCGCGGTGAAAAATGGCCGTTTGTTGCGGATAAGTCGGTTTATGACCACCCGCGGTGGGCGGGAAAGCACTGGGCGGCGACCTGAGAAAAGGAGAATGACATGAAAAAATGTGTGAAAGACCTGATCGCAGGTGCAGTGCTTGCACTGTGCAGCATCGGTTATTATATCGCATCGCATAGTATTCAGTCCTTCGGTTCCAATAAGGACTTTATCAGCGCCAGAACGATCCCTGTTGCTTGGGCGGTGCTCTTGCTGGTGCTTTCCGTTGTACTGATGGTCCGCGGCTATGCGGAGATCAGGCATCTCAAGGCTACCGGTGAGGAAATTTTTTCTGGCAGAACGCCTAAAGACTGGCTGGCAGACAATTATGCCGTGATCGGTACGTTTATTATACTGTTTCTTTATGCGTTTGCCATGCGTCCGGTCGGCTATCTGATCAGTACGTTCGTCTATCTGATCGTTCAGGTCGTGCTGCTGACGCAACGCAAGAAGATCAATAAAAAGCTTATCCTCAAGGCACTGATTTTAGCGGTTGTCTTTTCGGTGCTTTCGGACTACCTGTTTGTTGAGCTGCTGTCTGTCCCGCTGCCTGCCGGCATCCTCGGCTTCTGAGAAAGGAGAAACAATAAATGTATTTGGAAGGATTCCTCTCGGTCATTACAGACCCTGAAATGTATCTGGTCATCCTCCTCGGCGTGGCGGTCGGTATTGTGTTCGGCGCGATCCCTGGCCTGACGGCGACCATGGCAATTACCATGTGCCTACCAATGACCTATGCCATGGAAACAAAAACTGCGGTGTGCGTGCTGATGGCACTGTACATCGGGGGTATCTCCGGCGGATTGATCTCTGCGATCCTGCTCAATATTCCCGGTACGCCTTCTTCACTGGCGACGACTTTCGACGGCGCGCCGATGGCGGCGAGCGGGCATGCAAAAAAAGCCCTTGGTGTCGGCGTGTTCTATTCCTTTATCGGCACGATGGTCGGCCTTGTGATCCTGATGGGTGTCGCGCCACAGTTATCCAAGATCGCTATTAAGTTCAGCCCTCTTGAATACTGCGCGCTGGCTATCTTCTCACTCGTGCTGGTCATTGCGCTTGCCGGTAAGGATATGATCAAGGGCCTGATCTCCGGTACGCTCGGCTTGATGTTTGCGACCGTTGGCCTCAGTCCCATTGACAGCATGAAGCGCTTCACTTTCGGCAATGTCAATCTTACCGGCGGCTTCCAGCTGCTGACACTGCTTATCGGTCTCTATGCTATCACCGAGATCGCGGCGGCAGCCTTTGAGGCAGTCCACCCCAAGGATATGACCATTCGTAAGACGGAGAAGGTCAAGGGCTTTGGCTTTAGCTTGAAGGAATTCAAAGATAATATCGGCAACATGTCCATCTCTGCGCTGATTGGCACGGCGATCGGAATTTTGCCGGGTATTGGTGGCGGTACTGCCGGACTTCTTGCTTACAGCGTGGAAAAGTCCCGTTCCAAGCACCCGGAAAAGTACGGTACGGGCTGCATGGAGGGCGTTGTTGCCAGCGAGACCTCCAATAATGCAGTTATTGGCGGCGCAATGGTCCCACTGCTGACGCTTGGTATCCCCGGCGACGGCGCAACGGCGATGCTGCTCGGCGGCCTGATGATTCACGGTGTGACCACCGGCCCGCTGATTTTCCAGAAGTATGGTGACACTGTATATGCGATCTATGCGGCAATGCTGATCGCAGCTGTAATGATGCTCTTTGTGGAATTCTACGGAATGAAGGGCTTCGTCAACGTGCTCAAGATCCCCAGAAATTTCCTGCTGCCTCCCGTTGTGGCAATGTGCTGCATCGGCGCGTTCGGCAACTCCAACCGTGTGTTTGACGTGGTTGCGGTCGTGATCTTCGGCTTGGTCGGCTATCTGCTCGGCAAAGTCGACATGCCTCAGCCGCCGCTGGTGCTTGGCTTTATTCTCGGCTCGATGCTCGAGACGAACCTGCGCCGCTCTGTTCAGCTGCTGACGATCGACCCGAATTGCTGGGCGGCACACCCCATCGCCATCGGCTTCCTGGTGGCAACGGTGATCGCGCTCTTCTTTATTATTCGCTCCCGCACCAAAAAGCCCGCTAAGACGGCGGAATAAATCTCATCCGGATTTGACAGGCAAATGCCTGACGGATCATAGAAAAGTATTTTGAAAAGGAGAACAAAACATGAAAAAGGCACTGTCTCTCATCCTTGCGCTCGCCATGATGCTGACTATGTTGGTCGGCTGCGGCGACAAGAACGACTCCAACAATGACGCGAACAACGATTCTCAGACGGAAGATCTCAAATGGCCTGAAAAGGACATCAACATTCTCCTTGGCTACGGCGCCGGCGGTGACTCTGATGTTTGTACCCGCTACATGGCTGACGCCCTGAGCAAGGAACTCGGCGTGAACGTGGTCGTTACCAACATGGGCGGCGCGAACGCTTCCCTTGCGGCAAATGAGATCATGAACAGCACGGATCCCGAGTATAACTTCCTCGCGATCAACACGGCGTCCCTCAGCGCTAACCCCGCTACCGGTTTGACCGACTATAACTACGAGGCGCTCGATGCGATCTCCATCTTCTCCTCTTATTCCGGCGAAGTTCTACTGGTCCGCAGCGATGCTCCTTATACCACGCTTCAGGAATTCGTTGACTACGCCAAGGAAAATACCGTTATCATGGGCGTTGCCATGGGCGGTGCACTGTACGCTGCCGCGTCTGCCATGAAGGCCGCTGGCCTCAAGCTCGAGATCGTTGACGCCGGTGACGGTGTTGACCGTATGCCCGCTCTGCTCAACGGATCGATCGACTGCACGTTCGCTTCTTACTCCTCCAGCCGCGACTATGTCGAAAACGGCGACTTCCTGGAGCTTGCCACCCTGTGCGCTGAGCCTATCCCTGCTGCGCCTGACATGCCCTGCGTCTGCGATGTTCTTGACGGCGTTATTGTCAACACCAAGTTCTGCCTGATGGCGCAGAAGGGTACGAACCCCGCGATCCTCCAGAAGATCAACGATGCGCTGCAGCACATCTATGAGACCAACGAAGAGTACGTCAAGAACGTTGAGGATTACTCCTATCAGAGCGCCAAGCCCATGACCATTGAGGAGACCCTTGCTGAGCTCGAGACACAGTATCAGACCTTCCAGGGCTACAAGCAGTATCTTAGCTAAGCAGTAAAGGCAAAATCTTAAGAAACATCGACAGAAAGCAGAGGATTCCTGACATGTCGGATAAAGAAACCGCCCAGATGAAAACGGTATCGGCGGATGATCTTCGCCAAGTGGAAACGGAGATCTTTGAAAAGCAGGGCTTCTCCCATGAACATGCCGCTATTGTGGCAGACAGCCTTCTTGAAGCTGATTTGCGCGGCGTGAGCAGCCATGGTGCGATCCGTATCCCCGTTTATGTTGCGCGCCTTCAGCACAAGGTCGTTTTTCCGGACCGGGAGCTTGAGGTGGTGCAGGATCACGGTGCGGTCGCCGTGATTGACGGGCACGATACCTTTGGCCAGGTCTGCGGTACATATGCAATGCAGCTTGCCATGGATAAGGCCGCACGGTATGGTGTGGGCTGCGTCGGCGTGAAGAACAGCCACCATTACGGCACAGTTGCATATTATACGCAAATGGCGGTCAAGCGCAATATGATCGGCTTTTCCACGACGAATGCAACGCCGCTGATGCCGCCTCCGGGAGGTGCGGCAAAGATGGTTGACAACAATCCCATTTCCTTTGCCATTCCCGGTGGTGACTATCCGCCCGTAGTGCTGGATATGGCGTGCAGCGCTGTGGCGCACGGCAAGATTCAGCTTGCCGCGCGCAAGGGGCAGGACATTCCCCTTGGCTGGGCGACAGATAACGAGGGCAATCCGACAACTGACGCGCAGAAGGCAATGACGGGATTTCTCTGTCCGGTGGGAGCGCATAAAGGCTTCGGCCTTGCTGTCATCATGGATCTGCTGACCGGCCCGCTGCTGGGCGGGCACTGCGGCGGTGAGATCACGGGACTGACAGGGTGCTATGAGCGCCCGCAAGGCTGCGGACACTTCTTTATGGCGCTTGACATTTCCAAGTTTACGCCTCTTGAGAAGTTCCGGGAGGCTATGAACAGCTATATCCAGTACATCAAGAGTTGTCCAACGACAAATGAAAACGTGACCATTTATATGCCGGGCGAGATCGAATATGACCTGAGAGAAAAACGCCTGCGGGAGGGAATCCCCCTGCCGGAATCGATCATCAATGATTTGGCGCAACTGTGTCGGGAATCCGGCATTGATCCGCATGGCCTGGTGTAACACGGTACATCAAAAGGGAGGAGTGTGACCGTGCGTTGCACTCCTCCTGAGACAAACAAGGAGAGAATTATGCTTAATTTTGAATACTACGCTCCGACAAAAGTGATTTTCGGTAAGACTACGGAAACGCTTGTGGGGCAGGAAATAAAGAAGTATGGAGGCAAGCGGGTCCTGATCCATTACGGCGGTGAGAGCGCCAGACGTTCCGGCCTTCTGAACCGTGTAGAAGAATCGCTCCGTCAGGCGGATATTGCCTTCACCACGCTCGGCGGTGTAAAGCCGAATCCCCGTCTTTCCAAGGTGAGAGAGGGAATCGAACTTGCAAAGCGAGAAAACATCGACTTTTTGCTGGCTGTCGGCGGCGGCAGCGTCATTGACTCGGCAAAGGCGATCGCTTATGCCATGGCCAATCCTGAGCACGATATCTGGGACTTCTTTGATGGCAAAGCAGCGCCGTCGGCCTGCCTGCCTGTCGGTGTTGTGCTGACGATTGCGGCTTCTGGCAGTGAGATGAGCAATTCCTGCGTGATTACGAAGGAAGAAGGCGGCATGAAGCGTTCGCTGAATACCGACCTTGCCCGCCCGCGCTTTGCCATTATGAATCCTGAGCTCACCTTTACGCTGCCGCCTTATCAGACGGCAGCCGGTTCTGTGGATATCATGATGCACACGCAGGAACGTTACTTTGCCAATGAAAAGAACAACGAACTGATCGACCGCATTGCTGAGGGCTTAATGGTGACGGTGCTGCACAATGCGCCCATCGTAATGAAGGACCCTACCGATTATAACGCACGTGCGGAGCTGATGTGGGCGGGCAGCCTGTCCCACAACGGCCTGACCGGTACGGGACGCCTGGGTGATTTTGCCTGCCACAAGATGGAGCACGAGATCGGCGGCATGTTTGATGTGATTCACGGTGCGGGACTTGCCGCAATTTGGGGAAGCTGGGCGCGCTATGTCTGTAAGCACGATATCGGCCGCTTTGCGCAGTTTGCCGTGCGTGTGATGGGCTGCCCGATGGATTATGATAACCCTGAAAATACGGCGCTGGCTGGTATTGAGGCGTTGGAGAACTTCTACCGCAGACTTGACATGCCCACCAATCTGCGTGAGCTGGGCCTTGCGGACGTGACGGACGCACAGATTCACGAAATGGCGGAAAAGTGCACAAACGGCGGCAAGAACCGTATCGGCAACTTCGTGCCGCTGAGCGAGTCGGACATTGAAAAAATCTTCAAGATGGCGCGATGAGCGCGGGAGTGAAGAGATTATGAACATATATATCACAGACTGCGACCACGAAAACCTTAAACAGGAGGAGAGTGTCTTTGCGGCGGCTGGAATGCATGCGGTGCTCCTCCAGTGCAAAACCGAAGATGAGCTGATCGGGCAGTGTGCACAGGCCGATATCCTGCTCAACCAGTACGCCCCTATTACAAGGCGTGTGATGGAGAATCTACCGCGGCTGAAGTATGTTGTGCGTTACGGTGTAGGCACGGACAATATTGATGTTGCTGCGGCTGAGGAACTGGGGATCCAGGTCGGCAATGTGCCGGATTACGGCATGAATGAGGTGGCTGACCACGCCATTACCTGCATGCTGGCGCTGATACGCAAGCTGCCGCAGATGAATGACCAAACCAAGGGAGGCAAGTGGGATTATACAACCTCCATCCCGGTCCACCGCCTCGGAGAGATGACGGTCGGTGTGATCGGCCTGGGACGTATCGGCCGCAATTTTGCCCGCAAGGCCAGTGCGATGGGGATGCATGTTCTGGGCTACGATCCTTATTATACGCCCAATGCAAAGGACGGCACGGACTTTATCACACCGGTCTCGGAAGAACAGCTGCTGCGCGGATCGGACGTGGTGTCGATCCATTGCCCACTGAACAATTCCCGCGGGATGCTTGAGCGCACAGCGATGGAAATGATGAAGCCCGGCGCGTATCTCATCAATGTGGCACGCGGCGGCATTGTGGACGAGGAGGCGCTTGACTGGGCGCTGACAAGCGGCCATTTGGCCGGCGCTGCGCTGGATTGCATGGCAAAAGAGCCGGCTCCGGCGGATTATCCCCTTTTCCGCCATAAGAACCTCATTGCCACGCCGCATATGGCCTGGTATTCCGAGGAGGCGGCTCAGGAGCTGAAACGTAAGATCGCTGAAGAGGCTGTCCGCTTTGCGCGGGGAGAAAAAATCCACTATCCGGTCAACCATCCGGAAAAACCACGCGCTTGAGATAACCTGACTATCTGACAGCAAGAAGAGAATATAAGGAGCCTATTGACAATGAAACAGAAAATTTACGGCGTTGTTCCCCCGATTTCGACTCCCATTGATGAGCATGAGCATGTAGATGAAAAGGCCCTGCGCAAACTGATCAACCACTGCATCGACAAGGGGCTGCACGGCATCTTTGTGTGCGGTACGAACGGCGAGTGCCTTGGCCTGACCCAGGCGGAGCGCAATCGCGCCATCAAGATCACACTGGACCAGGTTGCCGGGCGCGTTCCCGTGCTGGCTGGCTGCATGGACACAAGTACGGCCCGCGTGATCGATAATATCAAGGCCTTTGAGCAGATGGGCGGCCAGACAGCTGTTGTTACGCCGGAGTTTTACTCCCGCCATTCCACACCCGATGAGACGATCCGTCATTTTGAGCAGGTCGCAAAGCATACGGAGGCGGATATCTTTATCTATAATATCCCGCCCTTTACCGGCAACACGATGTCTCCCAAGGCTGTCTTTGAGATGGCGACCTTCGACCATATTGTGGGGTATAAGGATACGAGCGGTCAGTTCGGCGACTTCCTGCGCTGCCTGAACCACTTCCGCGGCACGGATTTTATGCTCTTCCAGGGCATGACCCAGCTGGCAGGCGTGAGCCTGCTGATGGGTGCGGACGGCTTTATCCCCAATATCTCGCCGGTCGTGCCGGAGCTCTGCCTGAAGGTTTACGATTACGCCAAGGCCGGCGATATCGAAAAGCTTAAGGTCTACTGTGAGCTGCTGCTTGAGGCACAGGATTCGTTCAGCAACGCAAAGTATGGCATTGCTGCCTGCAAAGCGGCCTGTTCGATGCTTGGCTTCATGGATCAGAGAATGTGCCAGCCCAGCGAACCGGTGACGCCGGAGCAGAAGGAGAAGATCCGTCAGGCGCTCCAGAGAGTTGAAGAAAAGCGGCAGCAGCTGAGCTTTTGAGGACAAGACTATGACAGACAAAACCAATCATTTGAGGGTGCTCCTCCAGGCGGGCAAGCCATCGCTTGCCACGCGCATCTGGAGTACCTGGCCGATTGTGATCGAGGCGGCCGGCAGCACGGGCAACTATGACTATGTGGAGTTTGTCGGCGAGTACACGCCGTTTTCCCAGAGCGACCTTGAGAATATGGCGCGTGCAACTGAGTTGCATGGGATGAGCCTGATGATGAAGGTCGATTTCCAAAACCGAGGCTATGTTGCGCAGAAGGCCATTGCCTCCGGTGTGCAGGCAATCCTCTTTACTGACTGCCGCAACGCGCAGGAGGTAGAAGAGAGCATTCGCCTCGTAACGCCGGAAACGGCACAGGACGGCGGGCGGTTCGGATATCCAAACCGCCGCTTCATCGGTTTCCAGCCTTATTTGCCGCAGATGGAGCATGCCCAGCGACAGCGTGATATTGTACGTGCGTTTATGATCGAGAAGAAGAGCGCTGTGGACGATATTGAGGCGATCTGCTCGGTGCCGGGCGTGGATATGATCCAGTTTGGCCCGTCGGACTATGCGATGAGCTGTGGTATGAATCTCAAGGACCACCGCAGCGAGGTGTTGGAGGTAGAGAAAAAAGTTATCGCAGTGGCGATGGCGCATGGGATCGCCGTACGCTGTGAGATCCCAACGCCGGAGGCGGCTGAGCCGTATATCGCGCTGGGCGTGCGGCATTTCTCTCTGGGAGACCAGATGAAGTATCTGCTTGAGCGCTGGCAGAATGATGGCGGTGCGCTGCGCAGCCGCGCTAATGCACTTGATGGGCAGGTGAAATGCCATGAGTGAAGCAACAGAGAAGAGCCCTGTGATCCGTCTGGATGCGCATGATAACGTGGTTGTAGCGCGTGTACCGATCGCAAAGGGAACGATGCTGCATCCTGAAAATATCGTCGTACAGAGTGACATCCCTCTCGGACATAAACTGGCGACCTGTGCCATTGCCAAGGATGAACCGGTGCGCAAATATAATACGATCATCGGCTATGCCACGCGCGATGTTGTGCCGGGTACACACATGCATAATGATACGATCCGTTTTGACCGTGTGGAGCATCCGACAGATTTTTGCGAGGATTACCATCCTGTGGAACTGCTCGCACCGGAGCAGCGCCGTACTTTCCGCGGGTACGTTCGGCCGGATGGCCGGGTGGGTACGCGCAATTACATTGCGATTCCGGTCGTGAGCAACTGTGCGGCCACTGTCGCGCGCAGGATCGCCGCACATTTCACACCCGAGGCACTCAGCGCCTATCCGAATGTGGACGGTGTTGTGCCGCTTATCACAACGCTTGGCTGCGGTATGGAGAAGGGAACCGCCCTTGCCATGACGTATCTGCGCAGAGTCATCGCAGGCCATATCCGAAATCCGAATATGGCAGGCGCGCTTGTGTGCGCTCTGGGCTGCGAGAACAACAACATTGATGTGTTCTTTGAAGCAGAGGGCTTTGTAGAAGGACCGATGCTGCATAAGCTGACCATTCAGGACATGGGGGCGCCTGAGGCGGTGCGCCGCGGCATCGCGATCGTTGAGCAAATGCTGCCGCTGGCCAACGCCTGTACGCGCAGCGAGGTGTCGGTGGAGCATTTGAACATTGGCCTGCAGTGCGGCGGTTCAGACGCGTTTTCCTGCGCCTCGGCCAACCCCGCGCTGGGAAAAGCGATGGATACTCTTGTGCGCAATGGCGGTACGGCCTGCCTCTCCGAGACGACGGAGCTGTTCAGTGCGGAGGGAGTGCTCGTTCGCCGTGCCAATTCCCGCGAGACCGGAGAGCGCCTGCTTGCAGCGCTGCAATGGTGGCTGGACTACTGCAAGGGTAAGGACATGCAGATCAATGGCAAGGTGACGCCGGGCAACAATGCCGGCGGTTTGACCAACATCCTGGAAAAGGCAATGGGCAGCGTTAAAAAGGGCGGCAGCACGCCGCTCAATGCGGTGTATGGCTATGCCGAACAGATCACGGAGCACGGCCTTGTCATCATGGATGCGCCGTCCTATGACCCGGTATCCGCGACAGCGCAGTTCGCCGGCGGCTGCAATCTCTGCATTTTTACGACCGGTCGCGGCTCCTGCTATGGCTCGCGATATTTCCCAACGATCAAGGTCGCATCCAATTCGCAGCTGTTTACCAGAATGCCGGAAGATATGGACATCAACGCCGGTACGATCATCGATGGCGAACAGACACTGGAGCAGGTGGGCGAGGAGATTTTTGAACGGATGATCGCCGTGGCCTCCGGTGAGAAAACGGCAAGCGAACGCTTCGGCATGGGGGATGAGGAATACATCCCGTGGGCCATCGGAGCAACAGGCTGACTAAATAGAAGTTATGCCCTGCCGAAGCGCAGGATAGCGAAAAAATACCGTTATGCTGCCCGCCCGAAAAATAAGGGCGGGCAGTCTGGAAAAGGAGAAAGCCATGCTGGAAGATACCATTCGCTTTATTGAAGAGAACCGGCTGATTGCCATCGTGCGCGGCATTGCGCCGAAAAAGTGCCTTAAGGTAGCAGATGCACTGTATGAGGGCGGTTTTCGCTTGGTAGAGGTCACATTCAACCAGAAGGAACCCGATTCGTTCCGTACAACAGCGGATGCGATCGCGGCGATCGGGGAAAAGTATAAGGACCGGATGATGGCCGGAGCCGGCACGGTAGTATCGCCGGAGTTGGTGGAGCAGGCTGCTGCCGCCGGAGCGCGGTTTATCATCTCTCCTGATGTGAATGTAGATGTGATCCGCAGAACGCGGGAGTTGGGGCTTGCTTCGCTTCCCGGCGCGATGACACCTACAGAAATTATGACGGCATACCGTGCGGGTGCGAGCTTTGTCAAGCTCTTTCCCATTGCGGACCTTGGCAGCAAGTACGTCAAGGCTGTGCGTGCGCCGATCAGTCATGTCAAGCTGCTTGCTGTGGGTGGCGTGAATGAGAATAATCTCAAGGAATTCTTCGCGGCGGGCTGCGTAGGCGCGGGCATCGGCGGGAATCTCGTCAATAAGGCGTGGATCGATGCAGGCGAGTACAATAAGATTACGGAAACGGCCAGAATGCTGGTCGAGATTGCAAAGGAGTCATAGTATGAGCAGAGTGATTACATTTGGCGAGATCATGATGCGGCTCAATCCGGAGGGCTATCTCCGTTTTGTACAGGCAGAAAAATTTGAAGCGACTTATGCCGGCGGTGAGGCCAACGTTGCTGTATCGCTTGCCAATTATGGCATGGATGCAGCGTTTGTGAGCAAGGTTCCGGCCCACGAGATCGGACAGTGCGCTGTCAATGAGCTGCGCCGTTATGGTGTGGATACATCGCTGGTGCTGCGCGGCGGTACGCGCTTGGGCGTATATTACTGTGAAAAAGGTGCGTCTCAGCGCGCCAGCAAGGTCATTTATGACCGCGCGGGTTCCGCAATTGCAGCGGCAAGTGCAAAGGAGTTCGACTGGGATAAGATTTTCAGCGGAGCCGATTGGTTTCATTGGACCGGTATCACACCGGCGCTCGGCGGTGAGATGCCGCAGGCCTGCATGGACGCCTGCAAAGCGGCCAGGGAAAAGGGCCTGACGATTTCCTGCGATCTCAACTGCCGCAAAAAGCTCTGGACGCGCGAGCAGGCCGGTGAGTGCATGGCGAAGCTTCTGCCCTATGTGGATGTTTGCATCGCTAACGAAGAGGATGCGAAGGATGTGTTCGGGATCGAAGCAGAGAACACGGACATCAACTCCGGGAAGCTCGACCGCGAGGGCTATATCAGCGTAGCGCGCCAGATCGCCAGCCACTTTGGCTGTAAAAAGGTTGCCATTACGCTGCGCGGTTCTATTTCAGCCTCGGATAACGACTGGGCCGGTATGCTTTATGACGCGGCGAGCGACAAAGCAGTGTTTTCAACCACCTATCATGTCCGTATCGTTGATCGCGTCGGCGGCGGCGATAGCTTCGGCGGCGGTTTGATCTACGCGCTGCTGGCGGGAAAGGATGATCAGCAGGCCATCGACTTTGCCGTGGCGGCTTCCTGCCTGAAACATTCGGTAGAGCATGACTTTAACCAGATGAGCGTTGCAGAGGTCGAGGCTCTTGCTGCGGGCAATGCCTCCGGCCGTGTTCAGCGCTGAGGAGAATTGAGTCATGACAGCATTAGAAAGACTCTATAACGCGGCAGTGGTGCCCGTCGTCGTGCTCGACGATGCGGCGGATGCGGTGCCGACTGCTAAGGCGCTGCTCGCGGGCGGCGTGGACGTGATGGAGATCACGTTCCGCACTGCGGCAGCCGCCGATTCCATCACGGCAGTCGCCAAGGAGTGTCCCGACATGCTCGTGGGCGCGGGCACGGTCATCACACTCGAGCAGTGCAAGAAGGCCGTCGCCTGCGGCGCAAAGTTCATCGTCTCTCCGGGCTACAGCGAGGGGGTCGTGAGCTGGTGCGTGGAAAATGATATCGCCATCACCCCGGGCTGCGTCACGCCGACCGAGATCATGGCCGCGATGTCCCACGGCCTGAAGGTCGTGAAGTTCTTCCCGGCGAACGTCTACGGTGGCCTGAGCGCAATGAAGGCGCTCTCCGGTCCCTTCGGCGGCATCAAGTTCATCCCCACCGGCGGCGTGAACGACAAGAACCTTGCCGAGTATATCTCCGCGCCGTTCATCCATGCCGTCGGCGGCAGCTGGCTGTGCGCCAAGGCGGACATCGCCGCGCACAACTTCGACAAGATCACGAGCCTCTGCAAGGAGGCGCGCAAGACCGCGCTCGGCTTTGAGATCGCGCACGTCGGCGTGAACGCCGGCGACGCGGAGGAGTCCCTTGCGGTGTGCCGCGCGCTCGACGCGGCCTTCGGCTTCGGCGTGAAGGAGGGCAACAGCTCCAACTTCGCCGGCAGCGGCGTAGAGGTCATGAAGAGCCCCTATCTCGGCAAGAACGGCCACATTGCGGTCAAGACCAATTCCATCCCCCGCGCGGCGGCGGAGCTTGCCAAGAACGGCTTTACGCTCGATGAGTCCACCGCCAAGTACAAGGGCGAGAAGATGGTCGCGGTCTATCTCAAGCAGGAATTCGGCGGCTTTGCCGTCCACCTGCTGCAGAAGTAAGGGAGGAACGAACGATGAAATTTTTGACTTTTGGTGAGATCATGCTGCGCCTGAAGGCGCCCGGACAGGAGTGCTTCTTCCAGTCCCCGATGCTCGAGGCCACCTTCGGCGGCGGCGAGGCCAACGTTGCCGTTTCCCTTGCCAACTACGGCGAGGACGCGGCGTTCCTGACGGTCCTGCCCGATAACGCCATCGCGGACGCCTGCAAGGCGGAGCTGCGCCGCTTCGACGTGGATACCAAGCGCATCGTCACCGGCGAGGGCCGCATGGGCATCTACTATCTCGAGGGCGGCGCGAACCAGCGCCCGAGCAAGGTCGTCTACGACCGCGCCTATTCCGCCATCGCGCTGGCCAAGCCCGGCGATATCGACTGGGACAAGGCGTTCGACGGCGTGGAGTGGTTCCACATCACCGGCATCACGCCCGCCATCAGCGAGAGCGCGATGGAGCTTTCCGTTGCGTCTGTCAAGGAGGCGAAGAAGCGCGGCATCACCGTCTCCTGCGACCTCAACTACCGCAAGAACCTCTGGAAGTACGGCAAGAAGGCCAGCGAGGTCATGCGCGAGATCGCAAAGTATGTGGATGTCGCCATCGCCAACGAGGAAGACGTGCAGAAGTCTCTCGAGATCACCGTGGACGATGTGAACGTCGAGTCCGGCGAGCTGGACCGCGCAAAGTACAAGGCGCTCGGCGACAAAGTGCTCGCGGCGTATCCCGATATGAAGATGATTGCCATCACGCTGCGCGAGAGCCACAGTGCCGATTGGAACGGCTGGGCGGCCTGCCTGAACGACGGCAAGAACTTCTACGTTTCCAAGAAGTACGAGATCCGCGACATCGTGGACCGCGTCGGCGGCGGCGACAGCTTTGCCGGCGGCCTGCTCTACGGTCTCAACCACTATGAGGACAAGCAGTCCGCGCTGGAGTTTGCCGTGGCAGCGAGCTGCCTGAAGCACTCGGTCATCGGCGACTTCAACCGCGTGAATGTTTCCGACGTGACCAAGCTCATGGGCGGCGACGGCACCGGCAGAGTGCAGAGGTAAAGCGGATGAGCTGCTTTTACTGCGAAAAGGACGAGCGGCTGCTGGCGCTGATGACACCGCTGACCGAGCTTCAGTGGTCGGATGTTTATCTCTTCAACGACCAGAAGCACAAAGGACGCTGCGTCGTGGCGCTTAAAGGCCATCACGACGAGATGTTCGAGCTCGATGACGAGCAGCGCAGCGGCTTTTTTGCCGAGGTCTCCCTCGTGGCGCACGCGATCGCGAACTACACGAAGGCGGATAAGATCAACTACGCGATCTACGGCGATATCGTTTCGCATTTCCATGTGCACCTCGTTCCGAAGCATCGGGACGGTTTGCAGTGGGGCGGACCCTTTACCGATACGCTGCCGAAGGTGACGCTGAGCGCGGAAGAATTCAAAGCGGTCGGCGACGGCCTTCTCAGCGAGCTGGAAAAGCTGAAAAAATGATAAAAAATGGGATGTACCGCGCGGTACATCCCATTTTTTGTCGGTCAGGATCATTCCATATAGGCGCCCTTCATGGGGCTCACGGCATGCTCGGTATAACGCTTGAGCAGGCCTTTTTTGTATTTGGGCGGCTTTGCCTGCCAGCGCGCGCGGCGCGCGGCAAGAATGGCGTCGATCTCGCCGGGCGTTTTTTCCTCGCCCTTCACGCCGACGATCGCCAGCACGCGGCCGGGAACATCGATGCGGATCAGATCGCCCTCTTCCACCAGCGCGATCGGCCCGCCGACAGCAGCCTCGGGGCTGACGTGGCCGATGACCGGGCCGCGGCTTGCGCCGGAAAAGCGCCCGTCGGTGATGAGAGCTACGCTGGAAGCGAGCGCCGGGTCTGCGCAGATGGCCTCGCCGGTATAGAACATCTCGGGCATCCCGCTGCCGCGCGGACCCTCATAGCGGATAAAGACCGCGTCGCCGGGGCGGACGTCGCCGTGCAGCACGGCCGCGATGCACGCTTCCTCGCTGTCGTAGGGCTTTGCTCGCAGCGTGACCTGAAACATCTCTTTGGGGCAGGCGGTGTGCTTGATGACGCAGCCCTCGGGGGCGAGGTTGCCCTTGAGAATGGCAATGCTGCCGTCTGTGCCCTTGGCGTTTTCGAACGTGCGGATGATATCGGTGCGCAGCGGCCTGCGGCTCAGATGTGCGGTTTTTTCGCGCAGCAGCTCGTCGCAGTGCTCGTAAAAGCTGCTCTTTTTCAGCGCGTCCAGATTTTCGCCGAGCGTTTTCCCAGTCACCGTCATTGCGTCGAGGTGCAGCATGGAGCGGATCTCCTCCATCACGCGGGGGACGCCGCCGGCATAGTAGAAATACTGCGCGGGCCAGTCGCCGGAGGGACGGATGTTGAGCAGATAGTGCGCCCCGCGGTGCATCCGGTCGAAGGTGTCAGCATCGATCTCGATGCCGAATTCGTGCGCGATGGCGGGCAGGTGCATCGTCGCGTTGGTGGAGCCGGAGATCGCGGCATGGACCATGACGGCGTTTTCAAAGCTTTCTTTGGTCACGATGTCCTGCGCGCGGATGCCTTGCTCCAGCAGCTTGAGCAGCTGGACGCCCGCATCGTAAGCGGCCTTTTTCAGCTCCGGGGCAGTGGCGGGCATCAGCGCGGTGCCAGGCAGCATCAGCCCGAGGGCCTCGGCCATGATCTGCATGGTGGAGGCTGTGCCCATAAAGGAGCACGCGCCGCAGCTGGGGCAGGCGTTGTGCTTATAATAGCGCAGCTGCTGGCCGGAGATGACGCCGGTTTTTTCCCATGCGTCGAATTTGCCAATCTGCTCGAGCGTCAAGAGCTCGTTGATCGCGCAGGCGGGATCCTGCACGGTGTATTCCTCCGGCAGGGGATGGGCTTCCATGACGCCGCCAGTGACGACGATGGCGCTCATTTCCTTGAGCCGCCCGATGCTCATCAGCATGGCGGGAACGGCCTTGTCGCAGCTTGCGATGAATATGCCGCCGTCAAATCCGCTTGCGTTCGCCTGCGCCTCCACCAGATCGACGATGGCTTCACGGTGGGCGAGGGAGTAATTGATGCCGTCGTGTCCCTGTGCGATACCGTCGCACAGATCGGTGGCAAAATAGCGGGCGGCTTTGCCGCCGTGCTCGTTGACCGCCTGCACGGCCTGTCTTACAAATTGATCGAGATGCGCGCTGCCGGGATGGCTGTCGCCAAAGGTGCTCTCCACCATGATCTGGGGTTTGCTCAGATCATCAATCGACCATCCCATGCCGATCTTCAGCGGATCGCTCTCTGGTGCAAGTGCGCGTACCTGCTGAGAATGTAATTCCATTATAGACCCCTCCCCGTACAATTTGTCATTTTGAAGCGAAAATCATCAGATGATTTCTTGACATATTATAACGAAGTATGCCGAGGCTGACAAGTAAAAATAGTGTGATTTTGCGCATCCGGAAGAGGAGAGCTTTTGAGACGCTGTGTGCCGGGGGGTGAAAGAGAGCAGATCATGCTGGTGTCAGTCGGCGTCGTCGGTGCAGTAAAAAACGTAACGCTCGGCGTGTTCAACAGTGAGAGACTCCAATACGAATCGCAACAATTTAGCGTAAGTGTTTGAGCGTATAAGGGAAGGGACGAATGGAACTGCTCTGCAGTACGGCTATGCAATACTGCATCATCTGCAAGGTCAGGTGTAGTATGCGTAGTCCTGAGACAACAATAAAGCCGTGCGAGGGCAATCGGACGAAATGGGTTCGACTCACAGAATAAGGAATTATTATAGCGAGGAGGGTTAGACGCTCGAAATATAAAAAATATACATTTCAGATAATAGGACGGGAAGTAGATCCGTCCTTAGAGAGAATTATTTCTTAGTGTCCGGCAGCAGCTTTTGCTTTATGATGAAATAGTAGGTTGTCAGAACAATCGTGCGAGGAGTATTCCCTTGAGTAAAATCAATGGCCTTCATCGTTTGAACCATATGGAACACTCCTACGAGTTTGAATTCTTTTCGATTTTTGGACATGACACCGTTAAGATCAAGAGTAGGTAGCGGGCTTCTGACGAAAAAGGCATGTCCTGTGCGGCAGCTAAAATTCAGCCTTATTTTTAGCCTTTCTGCATTGATACGAGATAAGATTACCTAACATGAGATGGCAATAAAATCGCATGACTTCCCCACATTATGGTACCGGTTGGCATAGGCAGGGACAATCTAAAACACCTTTTTGCCGGTTCGAGTCCTGTACCGCGCACCAGAAAAAACCTTGAAGCTTCAGTGGCTTCATGGTTTTTTTATTGCCCTGAGGTGCCATTTACCCTTTATCGTACCCTTTATAAATTGAGAACATTTGTCATGAAGCCTTCCATATGCATTCCTCCCATCTGTGAATTACAACCGGAATCCATCTTTTTCTCATTGCCGATTCAATCTATTGGGTGACACGAACTCTATAACTGCCGTGTACGCGGGCGAAAGGTGATGGATATTTACCGCAAACATACCGTTGCGGTAGAGAGCTGATTGTGCTATGATTCATCAAAAAGGCACAGGCCCGGCCTGTTTTCCCGCGTCCTGCGGCACAGGATAATAGGGAAGCGGAAACGGCGGGCGGGACCTTGAAAATTGACAAAACAGAAAGGATCACTTGACGATGAAACCCAAATTTGACGGCTACGCGGCGCAGTACGACGCCTGGTTTATGGAAAACGAAAACGTGTTCCAGAGCGAATTCCGCCTGTTTGAAAAGGCAATCGGCGATATTTCGGGGAAGCGCGTGCTCTCCGTCGGCTGCGGCAGCGGCCTGTTCGAGAGTATGATCGACTGCAAGAACATCGAGGGCGTTGAGCCCTCGCGCGACATGGGCGCGATCGCGCAGAAGCGCGGTATCAACGTCATCGCCTTCGGCGCGATCGAGGAGGTCGAGCTTGAGGAGAACGCCTACGACATCATCTATTTGAACGGCAGCTCCAGCTATATGGAGGACCTGACGCGCGCGTTCGACGTGTGCAAAAAGGCGCTCAAGCCGAACGGCAAGTTCATTTCGCTGGATGTGCCCAAGGAGAGCGCGTTCGGCTTCATGTACCTTCTCGCCAAGGCCGTTGGCACGTTCGACCACCCGTCCCTGCGCGGTGTCATGCCCAAACTGCCGTATCCGCTCGAGCTGTGCTGCGCGGGCGTGTGGCACTCGACCGAGGAAAAGGTCGACGCGCTCAAATCGCTCGGCTTCCACGATTTTGACTTCTACCAGACGCTCTTGAAGAACCCTATGTACACCAACGAGAGCGTGGAGGATGTCGTCCCCGGCTATCAGAGCGGCGGCTACGTCGCGCTCATCGCCCACAAATGAGCGGGGAGAACAGAGTGAAGCTCTCCGAGAGGATCTACGAGCGGGCAAAGGCGCTCTGGCCGCGGTATCTGACCCATCCGTTTGTGACGGAGATGGCGGACGGCACGCTGCCGAAGGAAAAGTTCCGCTACTATATGGTGCAGGATTATCTGTACCTGCGGGATTACGTGAAAATTTTTGCGGCGATCCTTCAGAAAACCGACGACTTCGAGCAGATCCGCTTTTTGAGCGGGGAGATGGCGAACACGATCGACGAGACGTTCCGCACGCATCTTCCGTACATGAAGCGCCTCGGCGTCACGGAGGAGGAGATCGCCGATGCGCGCCCGCACATCGACAACAGCGCCTACAGCCATTACATGCTCTGCGAGGCGCAGGCGGGGGATGTGCTGACGGGGCTCGTGACGCTTTTGAACTGCTCGTGGAGCTATGCGTATATTGCCGAGCAGATGGTGGAGCGCTGCCCAAGCGCCCTGCACGATGAGAACTACGGCGCGTGGTTCGCGGGCTACGTTTCCGAGGAGTACCGGCAGACGAATCAGGCCTTGATCGACCGGATCGACGCGCTCGCCGAAGGGATCGACGAAAAGAAGGCGCAGCGGCTCTGCGAGATCTTCGAAAATTGCTGCCTTTTTGACCTGCGCTTCTGGGACATGGTCTACACGATGGGCGAGAACTGAACAGGAAAGAAAAGCCGGAGCAGCCTGAGCTGCTCCGGCTTTTTCATTGAAAAGAAAGGAAATTCACGGTTCCACGTTGGCGTGCTCCATCAGGTCGATGAGTACGCGGATGCCCTGCAAATACGAGCGGACGAGAAGACGCTCGTTCGTGCCGTGCACGCCGGAGGCGGCCTCCGCGGGCTCGGTCATAAACGGGCTGCACCGCAGGCACGTGTCGCAGATCTCCTCATAGCGGTGCGCGTCCGTCGCGCCCACGGTCATCGACGGGATGAACACGACGTCCGGGAAGTAGCGCTGCATGCTCTCGACGACCCTGCGATAGCCGTAGCCGTCGCGGCGCGCGATGGCGGAGGGATCGTTGGCCTGCAAAAAACGCATCTCAACGCCTTTGTCCTGTACGGCCTCACGGCAGTGGGCCATGACGCTCTCGACCGTGTCACCGTCGGCAATGCGGAAGTTGATGACCGCGGTCATGTCCTGCGGCATCACATTGCACGCGGCGCTGCCGCCGCGGATCATCGTGGGCGCGATAGTGGTGGTGACAAACGGGAAGAGGTCGGGCGAGCCCATGCAGCAGGCCGCGATGGCGTCCGCGTTGCCCGCAACATCCTGCACGAGCGTTTTGAGCGGCTCCTGCGTGATATAGGGCGCGAGCGTTTCAAACGCGCCGGTCATGGCGCTGTTGAGGCGCACGGCAAACGGTGCGCGCGTGATGTCGGCGATCGCACCGGAGAGACGCCCAAGTGACGTGCCGCCGTAGGGGCGGCTCGAATGCCCGCCGATGCTGTGGACGGAGAGCTCCAAATCGGCATAGCCCTTTTCCATCAGCTGCACGCTGACAATGGACGTCTCCGGCGCGCCGAAGGCCGTGCCGGGCTCAATTTTGCAGCTGCCCTCGTCAAGAACGAATTCGAGCGTCACGCCCTGCGCCTTCAAATGCTCGGCGATGCCGAGCGCGCCTAAGTTGATGGTCTCCTCGTCGTCTCCGAAGGCGAGATACGCCGTGCGGGCAAAGGACTTGCCGCGGGCGAGCAGATATTCCGCGGCCTCCAGCACGCCGAAGACCTGCTCTTTGATGTCAAGCGTGCCGCGGCCCCAGATATAGCCGTCCGCGATGTCGCCGGAAAAGGCGGGATGCGTCCAGTCCTGCTCTGTGCCCTCAACAACGGGAACGACGTCCTGATGCGACATGTAGAGGCAGGGGCGCAGAGAAGCGTCGCTGCCGGGGATGGTGATGAGCACGGCGTGGTGGCCGATGCGCTCAAACGTGCCCACGCGCATGATGTTGGGGTAGCTTGCCTTGATGTGCGCGTGCAGCTTGTCGAACTCCGTGTAGTCCGTCCGGCTGTGGTCAAAGTAGTTGATGGTCTTGCACCGGATGGCGGCGGACAGGCGCGCAGCCGCGCCCTCGCCGTCCAAGTCGGGATAATTGCCCTCCAGGGCAAAAAAATCGGTCACTTTTTTCTGTATCATGCCATTTTATCCTCCAGATAGCGGCTGAGAAACTCACGCGTGCGCGGCTCCTTGGGGTTACCGAAGACCTCCTTGGGCGAGCCCTGCTCTAAGATAACCCCCTGATCCATGAAGACGACGCGGTCGCTCACTTCCTTGGCAAACGCCATCTCGTGCGTGACGACGACCATCGTCATGCCCTGCTGGGCGAGGCTTTTCATGACGTCCAGCACCTCGCCGACGATCTCGGGGTCGAGCGCGGAGGTCGGTTCATCGAAGAGCATGATCTCCGGTTCCATGCACAGCGCCCGCGCGATGGCGACGCGCTGCTTCTGCCCGCCGGAGAGGCGGCGGGAGTCGGCGTGGATGAAGTCGGCGAGGCCAACGGTCGTTAAGTGCTTGATGGCCGTGGCCTCGGCCTGCGTCTTGGGGATGTGCTTGACGTCCATGGGAGCGAGGGTGCAGTTGTCAAGCACGGACTTGTTGTTGAAGAGGTTGAAGCCCTGGAACACCATGCCGATCTTCTGGCGCAGGGCGTTCAGGTTGACCTTTAAGTCCATTAAATCCTGCCCGTCGAACCAGATGTGGCCCGAGTCGGCCTCTTCCAGTAAGTTGATGCAGCGCAGCAGCGTCGATTTGCCAGAGCCGGATGCGCCGATGATGCACACGACCTCTCCGCGGTTGACCTCAAGGTCAATGCCCTTGAGCACGTGCAGGTCGCCGAAGGACTTTTCGAGCTGTTCGATTTTGATGATGGGATCGTTCGTCATAGCGCCCTCCTGTCAGTTCGAGCTGGGAAGCCCCAGATCGACGGTTTGGTTGCCCTGGTGCCGCTTGGTGTTGTTCGGCGCGGTCATCTTTCCCGTGATGGCCTTGAGCAGGAGCGAAGAAAGATACGTCAGGAACAGGTAAACGATGGCGGCGATGAGGTAGCACTCGGTACCTTTATAATAAATACCGGCGACCGAGCGGGTCATGAACATCAGATCGGACACGCCGACGACGCAGAGAACGGACGAATCCTTGATGTTGATGATGAATTCGTTGCCGATGGCGGAAAGCGAGTTCTTGATGGCCTGCGGGAAGACGACCTTGCGCATGGCCTGCCAGTGCGTCATGCCGAGCGAGCGCGCGGCCTCCATCTGGCCCGCGTCCACGGCGAGAATGCCGCCGCGCAGCACCTCGGCAAGATATGCCGTCGAGTTGAGCGAGATCGTGACAAGGCCTGCTAAAAAGAGCGGCCAGACGCGGTTGATGTCCGAAACGCTCATGCCCGTGCGCTTGAAAAGGCCGAACACGGCGTTATAAAGGATGAGCGACTGCACCATCATCGGCGTGCCGCGGATGACGAAGATGTAGAAGCGGGAGAATTTGTTGGCAACGATCTTGAGGAACTTCACAAAGTCGTTGTCGCGTTTGTCGGGCTCCTGAATGCGGAGAAAGACCATGAGAAGCGCCAGCACGAACGCGATCGCCGTGCCGAAGAGCGCGAGGCGCACCGTGTACGAAATGCCGATGGCGAAGAGCGAGCGCTGGTTGTACGCCATGTAGGCCATCATGGAGAGCGTGTCGGTCGGGTTGCTGTCGGCATGGATGGCGACGTTGATGATGTAGGCGAGCTTTAAAATGAAGCGGTCGAGCACCAGCAGCGCGCAGGCCGCGGCGTCGAGATACGAGAGGTAACGGCTGACGCGCACGATGAGGGGGCGCTTCATAATAGTGGAGCTGTAATTGTTCCAATAGGCCCACTTGACGAGCAGCGCCATGGCGCTCACGCCGAGGAAGAACCAGCAGATCGCCGCGAGCGCCGTGCCGAACACGGACTGCGCGGGGATGAAGCTGTACGGGCTGGGGGCGGAATAAAACATGCTCAGGCCCAGCAGGGCGATGAAACTTCCGCCTAAATAAACATAACGGTGATCCCGGGTGATGAAGTTCTTCCGGGGCGCGGTGGGTGCTGCCATGGTGTTTCCTCCTTTATGGTGCGAAGCGCGTTGTCTCTAGAGTGCTTCGCGTACCCGCCGCCGCGTGAAAAACGCGGCGGCGGTGCGTGGGATATTACTGGGGCTGGCCGTCGACGGCTGCCTGCCACATGGCGGCGCGGGCGTCGTCGTCGATGCCGGAAAGGATGGTGTTGATCTGATCAAGGAGTTCATTGTCGCTCTTGCGCAGACCCACGCAGGAGCCCTTGGCCGGCAGCGTGAAGCCGCTGCCCTCATCGAAGGTGACCAGGCGGAAGTTCGGGTTGGAAGCGAGGTAGCCCTGCGCGTTCTCAACGTTGATGACGATGGCGTCGCAGGTGCCCTGCTGCAGGCGGGAGATCATGTCGGGCACGCTGCCGACGGGGCTTAAGTGGTCGACGCCTTCGATCTGCTCGATGACATCGTCAAGCGCCGTGCCCTGCTGGCCGAGGACGGCCGCGCCGGAGAAGTCCTGAATGGAGGTGGCATTTAAGTACGGGGAATCGGCGAGCACCATCAGGCCGTAGGTGGTCTCACGGTAGGGCTCGGAGAAGTTGATGGATTCGCGGCGCTCGGCGGTGTCCATCATACCGGCGATGATGGCGTCGATCTGGCCCTGATTGAGCGCGTCGATCAGGCCGTCCCAGCTGAGCTAGACGATGACGAGCTCCTTGCCGAGGCCCTCTGCGATGGCCTTGGCGATCTGCACGTCGTAACCCTCGGCATACGTGCCGGCGACGTTTTCAACGGGGACGTTCGAGTCCGTCGCTTCGCTTTCCTGCCAGTTGTTGGGGGCGTAAGCGCACTCCATGCCGACGCGGAATTCGTTGCTTTCGTTTGTGGTGGTGTCCTGCTGTTCCTGCTGCTGATCGCTGCTGGAATCGTCGGCGGCCTGACTGCCGCAGGCGGTGAGTGCGAAGAGCATGATGGCCGCCAGCAGGAGGGCGGTAAAGGTTCTGAGCTTCATGGTGGTGGTTTCCTTTCTTGTGATGAGGTTGATTTTTCAAAAACAGGGGAGTCCTGCTTTTTTCGGGTTTTCGCACTCCCGATGCAGACAAAAAACAAAGCCGTAAATGCTTTGTGAAGCATTTACGGCTGCAACTGTACTGCAATCCGGCAAACCGGTCATCACCTTTTGGGGGGACAAACAGCTTGCCGACCTCGATAGCGCTCCACATACGTGACAGTCCGGCGGATGTTCTCCGACGAACCAGCGGCAAACGGCACAGGAACCGTTTCCACTTCGGCGGCATCCCCTTTTGCGCGCTCCGGCTTCCTGTGCCGGTGCGAACGCGCTACTTTTGTCAGCCGCGCCTCTATCTTCCCGACCTCGCGATCGGGCGTTTGAAATTGTTGGCGTTACCACACTCCCATGCTGGGAAAATGTCAATCCCTAATTTTCCACTTCTCCAAATTTTGAGAATCTTTTTACACGGAAGAATGGGTTCTTGTGAAATATTACCACAGCTTTCCTGCATGAATATCGGATATGACACAGCGGAATGTAAAAAAGGGGCCGGAGCATGATACCCCAGCCCGCTGAAAATTCATCTCAAAACTCGGTGACGACATCGTACCCGCTGCCCGTCCAGATGGCGGGACGCGTTTCCAGCGTGTGCAGTGCGGTGACAAAATCGGGCAGCGTTGTGACCGTTTCGGGCAGCCATGTCACGTATTTTCCCACCTGCTCCGGCACGTGCGCGTCGCTTGCGCCGATGGCCTTGAGCCCCAACTCGCGGCAGAAGCGCAGTGCCGTCCGGTTCTCCTCAAGCGGCGTGCTGCCGTTGAGGACCTCCACGCCGTCAAGACCGTGCACATCGCGCAGGTGCTCGCGCAGCCCGCGATTGTTGCTGCGAAAAGGGTGGCAGGAGACGCAGAAACCGTCCTTTTCGCGCACCAGGTCGATAAGGTCCTGTGCGCTGACGCGCTGGTCGGGGATGCCGTCGATGCCCCAGGCGGTGATATCGCCCCAGAGCGAGAAAAATTCCACGCCGACGAAGATGGGATAGCCAATCTCGCGGGAATAGGCCTCCGCGCGCTCGCGCAGGCCCATGCTGTCGTGGTCCGTGATGCAGATCGCGTCCAGCCCCTTTTGCCTGGCGATAGAGACGATCTCCTCCAGGTGGAGAAAGCTGTCGGTCGAGTAGGTGCATTCGTGCAGGTGCATATCAACAAGCATGGCAAGTTTACTCCTTTTCTCCGTGGCGGATGACCTTCAGCACGCTGCCGTCATCCTTCCACACAATGTCGTTGAGGCCGAGAAATGACGCGATATAGTCGTTTGCAGGATGGCGGAAGACCTCCTCTGCCGAGCCGAGCTGCAAGAGCTCGCCCTCGCTCATCACGGCGATGGAGTCAGCCAGAATGAGCGCCTCCTCCTGATCGTGCGTGACGAAGACCATCGTGGTGCCGAGCTCGCGCTGCAGGCGCTTGAGCTCCCCGCGCATCCGCACGCGCAGCGCCGCGTCGAGGTTCGAGAGCGGCTCGTCAAGCAGGCAGAGCTTTGGCTCGACGATGAGCGCGCGGGCGAGTGCCACGCGCTGCTGCTGGCCGCCCGAGAGCTCGCCGATGCGCGCGTTCTCGCGCTCGGCAAGGCCAACGAGAGTCAAGTACCGGCGGCCCTTTTCCTTTGCCTCCGCGCGGGAATAGCCGCGGAATTTGAGTCCGTAGGTCACGTTTTGCAGCACGCTCATGTGCGGGAACAGGCCGTAGGACTGGAAAACGGTCGAAACCGGCCGCCGCTCGGGCGGG
>OFMT01000425.1_pt1 | contig 38874 bp, 39 predicted proteins | sample 1541891 | NCBI WGS metagenome assembly OFMT01 (sample SAMN04209230, study PRJEB22552) | human gut metagenome | biome: gut; material: feces | host: Homo sapiens | place: USA: Oklahoma | reverse complement strand
TGACGGCTCTTTCTATCGCCGGAATACGAGTTCCTGAAATGAAAAAAGCACCCAGCATTTATACTGTGTGCTACATCAAATTCATATTCAATTATTCAAATTAGCTCAAACTATGCCAAACTGCCACAGCCAAAAAACGAGGGGAAGGAGGGCTGAAAAGCACCCCAAAAATCGGCTCTCGGTTAACCACTTTGGGAACCACTTCCCCCTCTTTTCGCCCTCTTTTTGGCCAGTTAACCACTTGCGGACCACTAAAAATTGGGTGAAAACGGCTCTCGTTTGGTCAAATGAGGTCAAACCATATCAGCCCGTTTAGATATAGCAAAAGCCCGGAAAACCTTGATTTTCCGGGCTTTTTGAACCATTTTGATATAGTCTGAGCAGTCGATTATCGCTTGCTGAACTGCGGAGCGCGACGAGCTGCTTTGAGACCGTACTTCTTGCGCTCCTTCATACGAGGATCGCGCGTGAGGAAGCCGGCCTTCTTCAGGACGGTGCGGTACTCGGGGTTGACCAGCAGCAGGGCGCGGGCCACGCCGTGACGCAGAGCGCCGGCCTGACCGGACACACCGCCGCCCTCGACGGTGGCAACGATGTCGACCTTGCCGAGCTCCTCCGTAGCGGCGAGGGGCTGACGGACGACCATCTTCAGGGTCTCGAGACCGAAATACTCGTCGATGTCGCGGCCGTTGATGGTGATAGCGCCGGTGCCGTTCTGGAAGAGGCGAACGCGGGCGACGGAGGACTTTCTACGGCCGGTGCCGTACAGATAAGGCTTCTTGGACTGATACATTCTTCTCTTCCTCCTTAGACTTCGTAGGCTTCGGGCTTCTGGGCCTGCTGCTCGTGGGTGTCACCAGCGTAGATGTGCAGGCGCTTCAGGGAGTCCTTGGTCACGGTGTTGCGGGGCATCATGCCGCGCACAGCCACGCGCATCGCAAGCTCGGGCTTCTCCTGCATGAGGATGCGATACTTGGTCTCCTTCAGACCGCCGATCCAGCCGGAGTGCGTACGATAGTACTTCTGCTCCATCTTGTTGCCGGTGAGGATGGCCTTGGAAGCGTTGATGATGATGACGTTGTCGCCGCAGTCGGCGTGCGGGGTGTAGGTGACTTTGCGCTTGCCGCGGAGCAGATCAGCCGCAGCAACGGCGGTCTTGCCCATGGGCTTGCCGGCAGCATCGATGACGTACCACTTACGCTCGATGTTGCCCTTGTTCGCCATAAAAGTGGACATGGTGTGTTTCCTCCATATTGATCTATGAATGAAAGCTTGTGCTTTACATTTTTGTTGTCCCTTGGTAAAATCGGAACGAGTTTATTTATAGCATTTGGGCGCGAGAATGTCAACACCATTTTAATTTAGCGCAAGCAATGCTCGTAAATCCTCTCGTTTTCTTTGATTATCTCTCAATTTCTCAAATCGCAAAATCGAAATTCTTTTATTTTTCGCAAGGAGCTGTACCTATGCAGGAAATCTTGGGCCTCGTGCGCCGCTGTGTTACGGACTACGACATGATCCAGGAGGGCGAGACGGTCGCCGTCGGCGTCTCCGGCGGCAAGGACTCGCTCGTCACGCTCACCGCGCTCGCGCGCCTTTCCAAATTCTACCAGAAGCCGTTCAAGGTCGTGGCCATCACGGTCGAAACGGGTGTGCCGGGCATGAGCTTTGATGCCGTGGCCGACTATTGCGCGGCGCTCGGTGTCGAGTACATCCGCGTGAACGTGCCGATCTACGAGATCGTGTTTTTGGAGCGTAAGGAGAAAAATCCCTGCTCGCTGTGCGCCAAGCTCCGCCGCGGTGCGCTTTCGACCGCGATGAACGAGCACGGCATCAAAACGATCGCGCTCGGCCACCACTACGACGACGCGGTCGAAACACTTTTGATGAATCTCCTCTTTGAGGGCCGCATCGGCTGCTTCCAGCCCGTGACATACCTGAGCCGCTCGGACGTGACGCAGATCCGCCCGCTGCTCTATGTGAAGGAGCAGCAGGTGCGCAATGTCGCGGCAAAGCTCGATCTTCCCATCGTACACAATCCCTGCCCTGCCAACGGTGAAACGCGCCGTCAGGAGGTCAAAGAGCTCATCGAGTCGCTCTCCGAGCGCTACCCAGACCTCAAGCAGAAGCTCTTTGGCGCGATGCAGCGGTATCCGCTGTACGGCTGGGATGTAAAAAATTCGGAAAAGTGACGTTGTCACTTTTCCGAGAATATTTCACTGCGCTTTGTGCCTCGGTTGGCCGCTGAAAGCGGCCAATTCGACACACGCTTCGCGCAAAGTGTTTTCTGCCACGCGCATGTCGCGGCAGAAAACGATTAAAATCTTTTCGTGCCTATGGGCACGAAACTCTACGAGGCTTTTGTCCTATGTACATTAAATAAACACCAGCCTCAGCAAGATCAGCAGTGCGAGGCCCGGCACGCCGAGGACGGCGATGACGAGGGCGTTGAAGAGATTCAGCCCCAGCGACAGCTTGGCGAGCACGCCGAGCGCGCTTAGAATGCCGAGCAGCGCAAAGCCGAGCAGCGTGTTGACGAGCAGCTTGCCCGCAAGCTTCAAGGGCGCGGCGAACAGCCTGAGCACCGCGAGCAGCGCAAACACGGCAAACAGGACAAGCAGTATTTTTTCCGTTATCCCCATTTTGCGACCCCCTCGCTGCACGTTTTGTACACGGCTTCGCCGCTGCGCTCCTTGATCTGGCGCAGCAGGTAGTCATAGCGTGAGAGCTCGGCGTTGATCTCATACACGCAGGCGTCGACGAGCTCCGGCGCGCAGACCGCGTTGAAGCGCGCGTACGCCTGCGACAGTGCGACACGCGTGTCGCGCAGCTCGCTGAACAAGTCCTGCATGGATGCATCGCGCGCGACGTCACAGCGCAGCAAATTGACCTTTCGCATGTTTTCGCCCTCCCATACCTCTGCAATGTCAGTGTATGGAAAGTGTGGACAAATATTCCTCTTTTCAAACAAGGAGCCAAGTATGGAGCATGAAGATTATATGCGCGAGGCGCTGTCTCTCGCGCGCGAGGCCGCACAGGAGGGAGAGGTGCCCGTCGGCTGTGTCATCGTCAAAGACGGCGAGATCATCGGCCGAGGCCGCAACCGGCGTGAGGAACTGCAGCGCACCTCCTCGCACGCAGAGATGGAAGCCATCGCACAGGCAAATGAACGTCTGCGCTCCTGGCGGCTCGACGGCTGCACGCTCTACGTGACGCTCGAGCCATGCCCGATGTGCGCGGGCGCGATCGTCAACGCGCGCATCCCGCGCGTCTTCTATGGCGCGCGCGACGAGGCGATGGGCGCCTGCGGCGGCGTGCTGAACCTCTTTATGGAGCGCTTTCCCTTCCGCCCCGCGCTCGTGGGCGGCATTCTGAAAGGCGAATGCCGCGCCGTGCTGGCCGATTTTTTCCGCACGCTGCGTTCGTAAAGTGATTTCGCTTTCGCGTGTCATTTGACCGCCGGTCAGGAATTGCTACTGCGTCATTACTGCGTCCGAGATATCGACAGTTTGGCACAGTCTTGCACAGTCCCGTGCAAGCTGCAAACGACTGTGGCGCAAGGATTTTCCTTGATTTGCAAGGGTTTCCGGGTCTTCTTTCTATTTAACACTTTTGTAACACTTTCCCTCGAACTTTGTTAACATGCGTCCTTTATCTTAATCCTTGCAAGAGACAATAGCTTCTTTTCATCCAATCTTCCATCTTATAAGAAAAGGGACGCCGTGAGGCGTCCTTTTTCGTTATATTCTGATGTAGGATGGCGTCACGGATCGAAGTCCGCCGCCGCGCCGATACCAAGCGCGATGCACGCGCCGCCGGCGTAGAAGAGGATCTCGGCAAGCGTCGGGCGCGCGGCCAAGGCCGCCGCGCAAAGGATGACGCTCATCGTGCTCGCGGGCATCAGCAGCCGCGGCGCGCCGCCGCGGAAAGCAAAGGCCGCAAATTCGAGCAGCAGCACCGTCAGCGCCGCGAGCGCCAGCGTTTCGACATAGTAATGACGCAGAATCGGGTCCGCCGCGTGCTCGCGGTAGAAGAGGATCAGCGCAAGCACCATCGCGCACACAGGCACGAGCAGCGCAACGCCTGGGAACTCCGCCTTGCGGCGCAGCGCGGTCGTAGCGTACAGCAGGCATGCCGCGCCGACTGCCAGAAAAACGGACAGGATCATCGTAAGCGTCGTGCGGAGCGAGAACACCAACGAGCACACCGCCGAGCCGATCAGGGCAAAGCTGCCGAGCACCATCAGCAAGACCGCAAGCGTCGAGCGGTCAAAGGCGAAGTAGAGGTCCATGCTGCCGCACAGCTCGCGCTGAGCGGGATAGCGCCGCGCCATAATGACCGCGATGACCGCTGCGACGACGAGCACCGCAGGCAGCACCATCGTGTTTAAGTCCATCGGGACAGGAAGTCCGTCCGCGTCAAAGCCGACTGCCAGCAGGCGTAGGCGTGCCAGCGCCGCTGCCGCAGAAAAAAGCACCAGCAAAAGCCAATGAAGAATTTTCACAAAACCGAACCCTTTCTTTTTCCGGAATACGGCGCGCACAGCGCCGGAAAACATCTATTTATTGATGATAGCACACTCATCCCCGTTTGTCCATGAATCATTTTGCGGACAAGTCGGTCATACACTGATAAAAACACTGTCACTTAAGCATCGCGGCCGTGGGCCGCAGGGAGGAACACGCCTTGAAACAGCTTCTTCGCATCACGATATTATTGATCGGCCTCATCTGGATCCTCGCCTGGGCGGCGGCAGGCCGCTTTGACGACACGCCGAACACACAGGACGGCTCGGAATCTCCCCTGCCGAGCGGTGAGATCGCCGCCCCCGGCGAGCGCGACAGCGCAAAAACGCTGCGCGTCCAAATTCAGGGCGAGGTCCAGGAGATGGACATGGGCACATACCTTCTCGGCGTGCTGCGCGCGGAAATGCCCGCCTCGTTTGAGGAGGAGGCGCTCAAGGCACAGGCCATCGCCGCGCGCACCTACACGCTCTATCGCATCCGCGGCGGCGGCAGCGCGAACCACCCTGACGCCGACGCCTGCGACGATCACACCTGCTGCAAGGCGTACATAAATGCCGAACAGGCCGCAGCCAACTGGGGCAGCATGGCCGTCTACTATGAGGAAAAGCTCGCCCGTGCCGTGAGCGAGACGGACGGCGAGGTCATCTTGTATGACGGCGCGCCCATCCTTGCCGTGTTCTTCTCGTCCGCCGACGGCAGCACGCAGGGCGCAGGCGACGTGTGGATGAACGATCTGCCGTATCTCCAAAAGGTCGATAGCCCCGAGACGGAAGAGCTCGTACCGAACTACTACTCGGTCGCAACGTTCACGGCGGCGGAATTCAAGTCTCTCATCCTCGCCGCCAAGCCGGACGCCGACCTCTCCGGCAGCCCCGAGGGATGGATCCGCGATATCGTGCGAAACGACTCGGACTATGTCGCCTCCGTCACGGTCGGCGGCGTCAAGCTGCGCGGCAATGACCTGCGCACGATTCTCTCGCTGCGCTCGCCGTCGTTCACCGTGGAATACAAGGACAATGCCTTTACCTTCCACGTCACAGGCTACGGCCACGGTGTCGGCATGAGCCAGTACGGCGCAAATATCCTCGCCAAGCAGGGCCTTTCCGCCGAGGAAATCGTGCAGCACTATTTTTCGAACACCACCGTCGGCTATTATGACGGCTGAGGCATCGCGGATATTGCAAAGCGGCGGAAAAATTGCTATAATGTTAAGATAAAATACGCAAGGAGGCGGGAGAAATGAAGAGCAAGCGTTTTTTGTGTCTGCTGCTTGTATTGCTGATGGCCTTCTCCCTCACCCCCAGCGAAACGAGGGCCGAGACGACTGTCTATTTCACCGCCGTCAACGACCAGCTTTTGCCCGATCTGAGCGATGAGACGATGCCGTTCTGGTCGGGTGGGCGGCTGTATGTCCCCTCCACGGTCATCACCGGCACGGACTTGGGCCTTTTCTACTCCCGCAGCCGCGACAAGAGCACCGCCGTCGTCTACCGGCAGGGCAGCGCACTGACGTTCAACTTCGCCGCCGGCACCGTCGCTGACCAGAACGACCGCCAGTACAGCGGTCCTGCCATCGTGCGCAGCGACGTTGTATTCCTGCCGCTCGACCTTTTGACGCAGTTTTTCTCGCTCGATTATAGCTACACGCGCGTGACCTATGGTTACCTGGTCCGCGTCAAAAGTGATACGGTCGTGCTTTCCGACGCGAAGTTCATCGACGCCGCGGCTATGTCCATGGAGCAGCGCTACAACGAATATATGAAGACGCACAGCGAGTCGAACGATCCCGGCAACACACCGGATCAGAACACCGACGGCGACCGCGACCTTGTCTGTCTCGCGCTGCATGTGACGGACGAAGAGAGCGCAAACGCCCTGCTCGACACGCTCGCAAGCAACAACGCGACGGCGACGTTTCTCTTCTCGGAAGAGCAGCTTTCCTCGCTCGGCGATCTGCTGCGCCGTGTCGTCATCAGCGGCAACGCAGCCGCGCTGCGCATCGACGCTTCCGGCGGCAGCTCACGCACGGTCAGCGCGATCGAGCGCGCAAACAACGCGCTATGGGCCGCGTGCAACGAAAAAGCGCGGCTCGTCGCGCTCTACGGCGCGTCGGACAAGACGCTGCGCGCCGTGCGCGCCGCGGGCTACTGCCCCATTGACTTTGACCTGGATTACAGCGGCGCTCTTCCCACCGCGGCGCAGGCCGCCAGCGGCATCGCGCGTCAGGCCCGCTCCGGCGGGTGCATCGCCTATCTCGGCGCTGACACCGCCGTGCAGGCAGATTGGAGCACGCTGCTCTCTCGCCTCCGCTCGTCCTCGCGTCTCATCACGGCGCTCAACGAGCTCGCGGTCACAAAGGACGCGTGACGGTTTTACAAATTGTTCAGGAAACGCGCACAGTTTTGCGTATAATAAACAATAACACAGAAGAAAGACACACGCTTGTGTGAAGGAGGAAACCAGCATGGCACGCAATATTCTTGTCGTGGAGGACGACAATAATATTTCCAACCTCATTAAGATGTATCTCGACAAAGAGGGCTTTGACGTCCGCATCGCCGCCGACGGCGGCAAGGCCGTGGAGGAATTCAGGGAAAAAGAGCCCGACCTTGTGCTGCTCGACGTGATGCTCCCCGTGCTCGACGGCTGGGGCGTGTGCGCCAAGATCCGCGAGACGTCTAAGTGCCCGATCATCATGCTCACCGCCAAGGGCGAGGTCAACGACCGCATCCACGGCCTTGAGATGGGCGCGGACGACTATGTTGTCAAGCCCTTTGAAATGAAGGAGCTGCTTGCGCGCATCAACGCCGTGCTGCGCCGCAGCGAGATCCCCGAGGACACGCACAAGCGCCTCACGTTCGACAAGCTCATCATCGACCTCGACTCCTACGAGCTCATCGTCGACGGCAAGAAGATCGACACGCCGCCCAAAGAGCTGGAGCTTCTCTATCACCTCGCCGCCACGCCGAACCGCGTCTACACGCGCAACCAGCTGCTTGACGAGGTGTGGGGCTTCGACTACTTCGGCGATTCGCGCACGGTGGACGTACACGTCAAGAGGCTCCGCGAAAAGGTCGAAAACGTCAGCGACCAGTGGGCGCTCAAGACCGTCTGGGGCGTCGGGTATAAATTCGAAGTGAAGTAATTCAGTATGCCGGAAGAAAACAAAGAGAAAACACAGAAAAAGCGCTGGACGCTCAAAAAGGTCAAGACCCGCTGCCGCACGATCTACTGGCAGAATTTTCTGCTTACGGCAAGCGTCGTCATGCTGACGCTGGCGCTGCTCGGCAGCGCGTTCTTCGCGCTGACGTATTCCTACGCCATCGATGAGCGCAGCGAGCAGATGCAGAGCAAGGCGACGGTCGTGTCGCACATGGTGTCGTCCTACATGGAAAACGGCTCGCTCACAGGGCTGCGTGAGCTGGCAGACTTCGCTTCGAACGTGACGGATGCAGAATTTCTCATCTGCAACTCGGACGGCAACCTGCTGCTAACGACCGATACAACTCTCGTCAACCGCGTGCTGACCGTGCCGCAGGACGTGGCCGAGGGCGCGATGAGCGATGACACCTACGCCGTGCGCACCACGCTCGGCGACATCTATGAGGACACGCACTTCGTCGTCGGCGTGCCGATCGTGAGCGAGGGTGCAACCGTCGGCTTTGTGCTGGCGGTGACCGGCGCGCGGGCGCTGACGACGATGTGGCGCACATTCATCGGATTGTTTTTCATGACGGCGGTGACGGTGCTGCTGCTTTCGTTCGTCGTAAGCGCGTGGGTCAGCATGCGCCAGTCGCGCCCCATCCACGAGATGGCGGAGGCGACACGCCGCTTCGCCGAGGGCAATTTCGACGTGCGCATGCACAACTACGAGGGTGTGACGGAGATCTCCGAGCTCGCCGAGTCGTTCAACAACATGGCGGACTCCTTACAGGAGACCGAACGCCAGCGCCGCGAGTTCATCGCGAACGTCTCCCATGAGTTAAAGACCCCGATGACGACCATCGCAGGCTACACCGACGGCATCTTAGACGGCACGATCCCGCCCGAGCAGGAAAAGGAGTACCTGCGCATCATCTCGGATGAGGCGCGGCGTCTGTCCCGCCTCGTGCGCCGCATGCTTGAGGTCTCGCAGCTCCAGTCGCGCGACCTGACGCGCACGAAGGCGCCGTTCGACGTGTGCGAGAGCATGCGCCGCGTGCTCATTTCGATGGAGAAGAAGATCACCGACCGCGGGCTCGATGTCGACGCCGACATTCCCGACAGCGGCATCATGGTGCTCGGCGACAACGACCTCATCACGCAGGTCATCTACAACCTGCTCGAAAATGCGGCAAAATTCGCCCGCAAGGGCTCTGCGCTCTACCTCGGCGTGACGACGCTCAACGGCAAGGCGCTGATCTCGGTTCGCAACGAGGGCGACACCATCCCCGCCGAGGAGATCCCGCTGCTGTTCGAGCGCTTCCACAAGAGCGACAAATCCCGCTCCGAGGATAAGGACGGCGTGGGCCTCGGGCTCTACGTGGTCAAAACCATTCTGGACCAGCACAAGGAGCACATCGCCGTCACAAGCGAAAACGGCCTGACGACGTTCACCTTCAGCGTGACGCTCGCCGGCGGGCAGACCGCGCAGTAAAGTCCCCATCAGGAGAAGCAAACACTATGGATCACGAGAATCAGGATATTCCCCAGAGCGGGCAGGGCAATGAGCCGCGCGAGGTCGTGCTGCGCTATGAAGCGCCCGTCACGCCCATCGTGGAGCGCTACGTGCAGCCGACACCGCTGCCCGGACAGCCGAAGAAGCATACATCACCGCGCAAAAAGCGGAAAGGGCTTAAGATCTTCCTTTTCTGCATGCTCGGCCTTCTCCTCGTCAGCGGCGTCGTCACGGCGCTGTGGCTCGGCGGCGCGTTCGACGATCACCGTTCCTATCACGACGATGATTTCGAGCAGCGCCATGACGAGGATTATTACGACAACAGCGAGCATGGCGAAACGACCATCAAGCGCCTGCCCAACACCGATCAGGTCAAGCTCCGCTACAACGAAAGCCACGGCGAGGCGCTGACGATCCAGGAGATCTACCAGAAAGTCAATCCCTCCACCGTCACGGTGCTCACCGGCAACCGCGACGGCAGCGCCATGGTCGGCACCGGCGTCATCTTCACCGAGGATGGCTACATCCTCACGAACGCCCATGTCATCGCGGGCGGCTCGGAGTGCTACGTCGTGCTCGACACGGGTGAGGATTACCGTGCGTGCCTTTTGGGGCTCGACGAAGAAAAGGACCTCGCCGTCATCAAGATCGCGGCCAGCGGCCTTCCCGCCGCGGAATTCGGCGACTCTGACGCGCTGACGGTCGGCGATCCGGTGTTCGCCATCGGCAACCCGCTCGGCGTGGAGCTGCGCGGCACGCTGACCGACGGCATCGTCTCCGCCATCAATCGCGACGTGTACGTCGACGGCGTGACGATGACGCTCATTCAGACGAATGCCGCGCTCAACAACGGCAACTCCGGCGGCCCGCTCATCAACGTGTACGGACAGGTCGTCGGAATCAACACGATGAAGATGGGCTCGTCCTCCACCACGAGCGTGGAGGGTCTCGGCTTTGCCATTCCCATCGCCTCGACCGCCTATATGATCAATGACTTGATCGCCTACGGCGAGGTGCGCGGCGAGGTGGTGATCGGTATCTCGGTACAGATCGCGCCCGTCATTTTAGATAGCGGCGAGACCGCTCTGCGCGTGATGGACGTCACGCCCGGCGGCCCCGGTGAGGAGGCCGGCATCCAGAAGGGTGACCTTATCGTAGCGGCCGACGGCGAAGCGTTGACAAAGTCCACCGACCTTCTGCGTGTCCGCCGCCGCCATGAAGCAGGCGAAACGCTCAAGCTCTTAGTCGAGCGCGACGGCAAGCGCTTCACCGCAGACGTTGTTTTACGCGAAAGCGACACATGAGGATATCGACATGAAGAAAAAGCAATTTGCGCTTGGCTCGCTGCTCCTCGGCGCCGCCTCCTGGCTGTGCCTGTGGGGATTGCAGCACATTGAGCGCCGCATGAAAAAGAAACAGGAAAAGTAAAAAAGCAACGATCCCCGTCCGGCGGAAGGTTCCGCCGGACGGGGATCGTTTTGTACTCTGCATCAGCGCTGCTTTTTCTGGTCGTCAAAATAGCGGATCAACTTGTAAAGCAGCTCAATTTTCTCCTGCGTGTATCCGTCCAGCACAATGCTCGATGAAGCCGTAAGCCCCAGCAGATAGTCCGCCGAAACATGAAAGAGCTTTGCCAGCTGCGCCTGCGAATAGCCCGCCTGCTCCCGTAATTGCTTTATTCTGTCACAAATCATAATGAACTCCCGCCTTTTTCGTTCATTAAAAGTTGCCTAAAATGACATTTAATTATCATTATATGTATAGTTTAATTGACAAGCGCTATACTCTTTCCAGAGGAAGGCTCCTGTGTCGAGTCTTCCACATATTTAGGAGAGAGAGGAATCTCTTATGTTTTGTCCCAAATGCGGCACCGCCTTTGCAGAAGGCAGCAAAAAATGCTCCAAGCAATACGATGACAGCTTTGTTTTCTGTCCCGACTGCGGTGAAAGGCTATCTCCCTCCGCGCCAAAAATTTCTAAGCGAAACGCCCTGCTCATCGTTTGTATCGCCGCTGCTTTGCTGATCATCGGCGGCTCGGTACACGAGCTCTCGCAGGTCAAAAGCCAAAAGGACGCCATCGAGCAGAGCAAATACGATCGTGCGCTTCAAGAATATCTGAGTACCCCTACGACCGGCGACTTGACCATTTTGTCTCAAATGCGGCAGCCCGATCCCGGAAGACGCTGTCTTCTGTATGAACTGCGGCGAAAAAATTGAAACGGCCGCGCCTGAAGCAGATTCCGCACCTGCGGAGATCACCCCCGCAGAGAAAGCTCCCATCCCAACCAGCGGCAAAAAGCCGAAGAAAAAGAAGGCCGTTCTCCTCGTTTCCGTGCTCGCACTTCTGCTTGTCGCCGTGGCTCTTGCCAACAGCAGCCTGTTCCAAAGCAACATTGCCGCAAAAGCGGGAAAGCGTATCGTCGGCAGCTGGAACGGAGTATTTCTGGAAAATGGAGACGATACCATCCGCGCAAAAAATCTCAGTGGCTTTACCTGCACCGTTGAAAAGGGTGGTGCGGCTACAATTTCATTCTCAGAACGCTCCATTTCTGATTTATCCTTCTACTTAACTTACAGTCCCGAGAAAACAAAAGCTGTGAATGATGGCGAAAAGCTTGCCGGCTATTGTTATGATGTAAAATCTTCGGATGATCCTGACGCCTCGGCTTTTGGATATGCTTTTGTCAGTGACGATACTTTCTCTGTCGTCATTCTTTCCGACCCTGAGCTGTCATTTGCGTTCACTGCAAGTGATAAGTCATAAACCTCTTATTAAAAGAGCCACGGAAAAAGAGCCACGGAGTATCTCTCCGTGGCTCTTTACGTCTTTCGCTTTTCACACCCTATAGATCTTCCGTTGTAAACGGATGCGGTCCGCGATCATGGCGATAAACTCGCTGTTGGTCGGCTTTCCTTTCGTGTTGGATACCGTGTAGCCAAAATAGCGCTGGAGCGTCTCAAGGTCACCGCGGTCCCACGCGACCTCGATCGCATGGCGCACCGCGCGCTCAACGCGCGAGGGCGTGGTGCTGTAGCGGCGCGCGACCTCGGGATAGAGCACCTTTGTCACGGCGTTGATGACATCCATGTCCTGCACGGCGATGACGATGGCCTCGCGCACGTACTGATAGCCCTTGATGTGCGCGGGCACGCCGACCTCGTGGATCACTGCCGTGACCTCGCGCTCAAGCGCCTGCGACTCGTCCTCGCTCTCCTCACCCTCGTTGACCGCGCGGCGCATCTGGTCTAAAAGCGAGGTCAGCTCGCAGGGCTTGGGCATGAAGAACGATACGCCGCGGCTCATCGCCTGCGACACGATCTGATCGCGATAAAGAGCCGAGACGACAACTGTCTTCATCTGCACCTTGTCCTTCGCCGCCTGCTCGAGCACGCCAAAGCCGTCAAGTCCCGGCAGCAAAAGATCCATCACAAGAAGCTGCGGCTTTCGCTCCGCTATATCCTGCGCCGCAGCCAGTCCGTCGGCTGCGCATCCCACTACGTCGAACTCACCCGTTGCTTCCAATGCCTGTTTCAGTGCTGTGCGGAACTCCTCGTTTGCGTCCGCTAATACGACCGTGATCCTCTTGTCCATGTCATCCCGTCCTTTTCACACAAGTTTTCGCCGACCCAGCCGGCCAGCTTCAGCAGCAAAATGTGACGTCTTCGTTCTGCCATGGCTTTAAGCTAACATATTTGGACAGCGTTTTCAAGCGAGTTATGTCGAATCTAACCATCTTTTTCTAACTTTTTGCATGAAAATTTAGTTGTTTTTACACTATCTTAACACAATCTTTCTACTATATGGGTAGGTTATTCACTCGAAAGCCCCGCCGCAGAGAGCATATTTTCGATAAAAATGCCATAACCTCTTGACGGATCATCCAGCAGGACGTGCGTGACCGCGCCAATGATCTTGCCATCCTGCAAAATCGCGCTGCCGCTCATTCCCTGCACCACGCCGCCGGTCTGTGCAAGAAGCTCCTCATCCGTCACGCGCAGCAGCAGATTTCGCGTGCTGCCGGAAGGCGAATAGATTTTTTCGATCTCAATATCATACTCGCGTGTTTCATTGCCGGAAACGGTGGCCAGGATCGTCGCCTTGCCGGTCTTGATCTCATCCTTCTTTGCGATCGGCAGCGCCGCGCCGGTGATCTTTGCTGCGTCCTCTGCCGAGAGCTTGCCGAAAATGCCGCATTCGGTGTTGGCGTAAAGCGTTCCGCTGTCGCGCGTCAGGTCAAAGTCGCCCTTGAGCTCGCCGGGCGAGGCGCGCTCGCCTTTTTTCACCGCCTTGACCGAGGCGTCCATGATGCTGCCGTGGTCGAGCGGCAGGAGCTGCCCCGTGTCCACATCCGTGACCCCGTGGCCCAGCGCGCCGAACGTGCCGCTCTGCGGATCAAAGAAGGTCATTGTGCCGATACCCGCCATACTGTCGCGCACCCAGGCGCCGAGGCGGTACTCGCCGTCCTCATCCTTCTCCGGCTCTGCGCTCAGTTCGATCGTGCGGCTGCCGCGCTTGACGGTCAGCGCCGCAGCGTCCTCGCCGTTTTCTGCCAGAAGCTGACGGAATTCCTCAATGGTGTCCAGACTCTGCCCGCAGATGGCGGTGATGACGTCGCCCTCCTTGAGTCCGCAGTCCTTCGCCGGACTTTCCCCATCGGAAAAGCCGACGACGAGCACGCCATCGGAAAAGAGCTTGACGCCGACGGTCTGTCCGACGGGGATCAGCTCGCTGACCGTCCGGTCCGCCGCCTGCGCAGACGGCATTGCGATCGCAGCGGCGGCAAAAAATCCCAGCAGGATCGCCGCCGCTCGCTTTTTTGTGCGATGCGTTCCATCCATTCTCTCACCCCTTTAAAAAATACGGGCGGACGGCGCGCCCTGTGCGCGCAGCGCGCAGCCGTCCGCCCAATGCCGGAAATTTTTTCTTTCTCATTTCTTTTTCTCTGTCCGGCGCATTTACTTTCTGCGCTTCGGGCAAAATTAAAAGGTGCAAAAATTTGATGTGCTGGCATCGCTTTTTGAAATGGCGCTGTAAATGCGGGCAAAAAAATTCCGCAGACCAAAGTCTGCGGAATTTTGGGAATTGTTTCCATTTAACGCTCGCGGTTGAAAATTTTGAAGATGTCGTCGAACGGATCGGGTTCATCTTCGTGCTTAGCCTCTTCCTCGGCCTTTTCCTTGTCGAAGTCGAGCGGCGCAAGACCGGCAGCGGCGCTCTCGCCGCTCTGCTCGGCAGGCTTCTTATCCTTGTTGAAGTCCAGCGCGCCGGGCGCCTTGTCAAAGCCCGTGGCGATGACGGTGACGCGGATCTCGTCGTCGAGCGTCTCGTCGAACGTCGCGCCGAAGATCGTGAGCGCGTCGGGATGCACGGCCTCCTGCACGAGGGACGCTGCCTGCTCGACCTCGTCGAGGCCGATGTCCATCGAGCCCGTGACGTTGATGAGCACTCCGTGCGCACCGTTGATGGAGGTCTCCAGCAGCGGGGACGAAATGGCCATGCGCGCGGCCTCCTCGGCCTTGTTCTTGCCGGCGGCGCGGCCGACGCCCATGTGGGCAAGGCCTGCATCCTTCATAATGGCGGTCACGTCGGCAAAATCGAGGTTGATGAAGCCCGTGTCGCGGATCAGGTCGGAGATGCTCTGCACCGCCTGACGCAGCACGTCGTCCGCAATCTCGAACGCGTTGGCAAAGGTGATCTTCTGGTCGGTCGCGTGCTTGAGGCGCTCGTTCGGGATGATGACGAGCGAGTCGACCTTGGTCTTGAGCTCTTCGATGCCCGCTTCCGCCTGCGTCATGCGGCGGCGGCCTTCAAAACCGAAGGGCTTCGTCACGACGCCGACGGTCAGGATGCCCGCCTCGCGCGCGATCTCGGCAACAATGGGCGCGCCGCCCGTGCCGGTGCCGCCGCCCATGCCGGCGGTGATGAAGACCATATCGGTGTCCTCGAGCGCCTTGGCGATCTGGTTGCGGCTCTCCTCGGCGCTCTTGCGGCCGACCTCAGGGTCGGAGCCCGCGCCCTGACCATGCGTCAGCTTTTCGCCGATCTGGATTTTATAAGTGGCGGCAGACACGTTGAGCGCCTGCTTATCTGTGTTCACCGCGACAAAGTCGACGCCGCGCGCACCGGTGCGAACCATGCGGTTGACCACGTTGTTGCCGCCGCCGCCAACGCCGATGACCTTGATCTTAACTACGTTTTCAGGACCGGTCTCCAATCCGAATGCCATGTCGGTTCCTCCTGCAATCTGTTGTATGGGCAAGGCACTTGCCGCTGCAAGCGCCACAATATCAGGTATTTGCTATCTTAATCATTGTATTACGGTTTTCCCGCGGGGTCAATAGCAATCGGCCATTTCGGGGAAACTTTTTTACGTCAACTTCCGCCTTTATTCCGGGATGAAGTCAGCCCTGCCGTCGTTCATCAGGTTGATCGTGCCGGTCTGATTGGCTTCAAGCTGCTCCACCACCGTGCGCACATTCCCGAGCTTGTAGGCAATGTCCGCATCCCAGGGCATTTTGACCGTAAAGCGGTTCAAATAGGTAAAGGTGATGGCCGTGCCGTCGCTCAGGTCGATCTCGCCGATCATGGAGAGAAGCTGCTTATCCTCCGCCGTGCGCAGCAGCGTGAGCAGGCGCTCGAATTTATACGAATCCTCGTCCGCAAACGCCGCCATCGCGCCGACCGCGGGCTCGACGAGCGTGCAGCCGGTCACGCGCGCGCAGCCCTCGGGGATCTGCGCCGCGCGCTCCAGAATTTTGCCTTCGTCGCTCATGAGCCATGTGCCGTTTTCGCCCGTCAGCGCAGCGGAGGCCGTGCACTCCGTCACGGTCAGAATGAGCGCGTCGGGGTATTTGCGGTTGATGACAACGGTCTCCACATACGGAAGCGTGTCGAAAATGGATTGTTTGACCTTATATTTGTTCAGCAGCACAAGGTTCTGCTCCTTCTGCACGCCCGCAGCCTCGATGATCTGCTCCTCGGTATAGCGCTCGTTGCCCTCCACCACGATCATATCGATGCGGAAGAACATCGTCAGCGCGCCGAGAAATGCGGCGATCACGACCGCGAGGCACAAAAGTCTCAGCGGGAAAGAGGCTCTTCCCCGCCTGCGCCGTCTGTTTCTTCGCTTTGACGCCATAGTTTTCCTGCCTTTTTTCTTCGTTTGCTTATGTACCCGTCTCCCGCCGCACATGCGCGCCCAGCACGCCAAGGTCGCGCTCGATGCTCTCATAGCCGCGGTCGATGTGCTCGATGCGCGAAATGCGCGTGAGTCCGTCGGCCTGCAGGCCCGCAATCACAAGCGCCGCGCCCGCGCGAAGGTCGGTGCACTTGACGCGCGCGCCGTGCAGGTGCTCGCGTCCCGTGACGACGGCCACGCGTCCTGCGACGCGCACCTCCGCGCCCATGCGCGCAAGCTCGTCGACATGGCGGTAACGGTTTTCAAAAATATTCTCTACAAAAACGGTGCTGCCCGCGCTTTTCAAAAGCGCCGCCATCAGCACCGGCTGCGCGTCCGTCGGAAAGCCCGGATAGGGTGCCGTGCGCACAGGGCGGATGGAACTGAGACTGCCATCACTTTGGAGGAAAACATCGTTCTCCCCGCTTTTGACCGTGCAGCCCGCCTCGCTCAGCGCGCCGGACACAGTCGAAAGCGGCCGCGGGTCGACGCCGCGAAGGCGCACCTCTCCCCCACAGCAGGCCGCGGCGCAGAGATACGTCGCGCCCACGATGCGGTCGGCGATGATGCGGTATTTCCCGCCGTGCAGCGCGCGTCTGCCCTCGACCGTGATGATCGAGCCTCCCGCGCCGCGGACGTTGCCGCCCATCGCGTTGATAAAGTTCTGTAAATCGACGATCTCCGGCTCGCGCGCGGCGTTGTAGATCGTCGTCACGCCGTCTGCGCCGCAGGCGCAGAGGAGCGCGTTTTCCGTCGCGCCCACGCTCGGCATGGGTAAGTACACATCGCTCCCGAGAAGCGTTCCGCCGCGGCACTTGAGCTCGCCGCCCGTCTCCCTGATCTCTGCCCCCAGGGCGCTCAGGGCGCTTAAGTGCAGGTCAATGGGACGCGGCCCCAGCTCGCAGCCGCCGGGATAACAGATCGTCGCTTCCTTGCAGCGCGCCAGAATCGCGCCGAGAAAGATGACCGACGAGCGCATCTCTCGCATCAGTGCGTCGGGCACGACCGCGCGGTCCATGCGCGCTGTGTCCACCACGAGCGCACTGTCCTCCCAGTGCGTGCAGCAGCCCAAGTGCCGCAAAATGGCAACGGACGCATCCACGTCCCGCAGCTTCGGACAATTTTCGATCACGCAGGTGTCCGCGCACAAAAGCGTCGCCGCCAAAATCGGCAGCACACTGTTTTTTGAGCCTTGTATCGTGAGTTCTCCGTACAGGCGCTCCCCGCCCTCTACCAACAGCTCACACATCATGTTCCCTCCCGCAAGCACATTACTTTTCCATCGTATGGCTTTTGCGGGAAATGGGTGACTGCCGGTTTTCACAGGGCAATAGTTAGGCATTTTCAGTATAGCCATTTTGCCGCGGCGCGTCAACTTCTTTTTGCCTTGCTTTCCCGCTCGCTTTGTGGCAAAATAAGACTACTGGCATTTCTCCCCGAAAGGAGTTTTTCGATGAAAAAACCGCTGAAAGTCGCGCTCTATATTCTGTTGGCGCTCGTTCTGATCGTGTTGGCCTACGTCATCTATGTCTTCGCCGCCTACTACCGTGTGGAGGATATGCAGAAGCTTGGCGTTGCGCACTGCGACGCCGCATCTGCCGCACCGATGGAGGGCGCGCCGCAGACCGGCGTCACCTATCGCGTTTCGTCGGCCAACGTGGGCTTCGGCGCGTACAGCGCCGATTACAGCTTCTTCATGGACGGCGGCAAGGAGAGCCGCGCCCGCAGCAGGCAAGCCGTTGATGAGAATATGCGCGGCGAGGTCTCGCTCGTCAAGGACCTTTCGCCCGACTTCGCCCTCTTTCAGGAGGTCGATATCTACGGCACGCGCAGCTGGCACATCGGAGAGGACGCTTATCTCGACGATGTGATGGGGAACAGCGAATTTAACAAGGTATTCGCGCAGAATTACGACAGCCCGTACCTCTTCTATCCTCTTATTAACCCCCACGGCGCGAACCAGTCCGGTATCCTGACGCTCTCGCGCCATCCGATCTCGTCCGCCGTGCGCCGTTCGCTGCCGATCGAGACGGGCATCATGAAGCTCGTCGACCTGGACCGCTGCTACTCCGTCAGCCGCGTCCCGATGGAAAACGGCAGGGAGCTGGTGCTCTATAACCTGCATCTTTCGGCCTACACGTCCGACGGCACGATCGCGACCGAGCAGCTTGAAATGCTCTGCGCCGACATGCTGGCGGAATACGAAAACGGCAACTACTGCGTCGCGGGCGGTGACTTCAATAAGGACCTGCTTGGCAATTCTGCCGAGATCTTCGGCGTCGCGGGCGGCGAGAACGACACCTGGGCGCAGCCCATCCCCGAGGGGACGATCCCCGACGGGCTCTCCCTTGTCGTGCCGTTTGACGTCGAACACCCCGTCGCCACCTGCCGCACGGCCAACGAACCCTACAACGAGGAGACGACCTTCCGCGTGACGGTCGACGGCTTCCTCGTCTCCGACAACGTCGAAGCCGTCTCCGCCGATGTCGTCGACGCAAGCTACCGCTACTCCGACCACAATCCCATCTATATGGACTTCATTTTGAAGGCGGAATAAAGCGTCAAAAGTAAAGGAAGCGAGCCTCACGGCTCGCTTCCTTTTTATTCTCTTTCACTTGAGCAGCGTCATCACTGTGTCGTAGATGCGCTTGGTCGCGTCAGGGATGCCGAGCGCCGCCATGTTTTGAGACATCGTCTCCATCCGCTGCGGATCGTTCAGGATCCCCGCCGCGGCGGCGAAGAGCTTCTTGCCGTCAAGGCCCTCTTCCGGCAGCACGAGCGCCGCGCCGTGGTCGCCGAGCAGCGCCGCGTTCTTCTCCTGATGGTGATTCGTCACGTTGGGCGACGGCACAAGTATCGCCGGAACGCCGAGCGCCGTCAGCTCGCTGAGCGTGGACGCGCCCGCGCGGCAGATAACGAGGTCGGCGGCGCGCATGACAGTCGCCATGTCGTAGATGTACTCGCGCACGTCGAGCGCGGGATGCTCGGTGATCTCCAACCCGTCATCGTGCATCCACTGCTGCATCGGCTTCCAGCAGATCTCGCCGACGCCGTGAATATGGTAAAAGGGCTCCTTCGCGCTCTCAAGCGCCAGAAACTCCGCCATCGCGCGGTTCATCGCGTTCGACCCGAGGCTGCCCCAGAACGAGACGATGAGCTTGCGTCCGTCGTTCATGCCGAGTCTTTCCTTCGCCTGCTGCTTGCTGATCGTGAAGAAGTCGCCGCGCACGGGCGTACCGGTCACGACCACCTTTTCGGGGTGCTTGTAGTGCGCGCGGCAGTCCTCAAAGCCAACCATGATGCGGTCGCAGTGGGGCTCTAACTGCCGCGTCGTCAGGCCCGGCACAATGTTTGACTCGTGCACCGCCGTGGGGATGCCCGCCTTCGCGCCGTAGCGCACAAGTGGATAGCTCGCGTAGCCGCCGGTGCCGACGATCAGGTCGGGGTGAAAATCATTTAAGATCGCGTTCGCCTCACGCTCGGCGTGGGCGAGATTTTTGAGCGAGACAAGGTTGTGCTTGATCTCCGCAGGCCTGAACGAGCGGTGGAACGATGAAATGTTCACCGTACGGAACGGATAGTCCGTGTGCGCGATCAAATCGCGCTCCAGTCCGCGCTCCGCGCCGACGAATAAGATCTGCGTGCCCGCGTCCTTTTCCCGCATATAGCCCGCGAGCGCGAGCGCGGGGTTGACGTGTCCTGCCGTGCCGCCGCAGGTAAAGATGACCTTCATAGCCGTTTTCTCCTTCCCGCGTCAGCGCATCTGGCGCGAAACGCTCAGTACGATGCCGACCTCGGCCAGCTGCACGGCAAGCGCCGTGCCGCCGTAGCTGAAAAACGGCAGCGAAATACCCGTGTTCGGGATCAGATTCGTCACGACCGCGATGTTCAGAAATACCTGTAAGGCGATCTGCGTCGTCACGCCGACGGCAAGAAGGCTTCCGAAGCGGTCGCGCGCGTGCAGGGCGATCCAGTAGCCGCGGATGACGAGCAGCGCGAACATGACCATGATGATCGTCGCGCCGACAAGGCCGAGCTCCTCGCAGATGATGGCAAAGATGAAGTCGTTGTGCTCTTCGGGCAGGAACAGAAACTTCTGCCGGCTCTTGCCAAGGCCAAGGCCGAACAGACCGCCTGAGCCGATGGAGAGCAGGCTCTGCCGGATCTGATAGCCCTTATCGCGCATCCATTCTTCGTTGAACGGGTCAAGCCAGATGTCGATTCGGCTCGAGTTGTAGGTGATGATGCCGGTCGCAAAGGCGTAGATCACCAGCAGCACCAGCGCAAAGCCGAGACCGACCCAGTAGTTGCGGATACCGCCGACGTACATCATCACCGCACCGATGCCGAGCAGCAGCACCATACCGGAAAGATGCGGCTCCTTCGCCATCAGCGCCGCAATCACGCCGAGGATGGCAACATAGGGCACGATGCCGTAGCGCAGCGTGGCCATTTTGTCTTTCTTCTTCGAAATGCTGTCGGCAAAATAGAGGATAATGCCAACTTTGGTGATCTCAGACGGCTGGAACTGGATGGGGCCGAGACGGATCCAGCGCTGCGCGCCGTGCGTCAGTCGGCCCGTGCCGATGCCCGGGATCAGGACGAGCACCAGCAGGATGATGGAAAAGATCAGCAGCATCTTCGCCACCGCGCGATAGCGCTCGTAGTTGATCTTGCCGACAATAAACATCGCCGTGATACCGAGGATCGCAAAAATGCCCTGACGGATGAGGTAGTACGCGGGGTTACCCTCTTCATAGTAGGCCGAGGGGAAACTGGCGGAAAACAGCATGATCAGGCCCACGCCCACGAGCGTAAGCACCAGCAGAAGATACGGAAGATCCAGCGGTCCGCGGCCCGCTTCGCGCGCCGCCGCCTCGATGGCCTTCGCCCGCTCGCGCTGCTCCTGCCGCAGCAAGCGTTCTTCCTTGGTCATGCAGTCTTCCCCCTTTCATACTGATTGCAAACTCGCGCTCTGCGCGAGTTTGCCTCCATTTTGCAACCAAGCGTCGCAGACTTTCGCGCCCGCAGGCGCGAAATATTTTTAATCATTTTTCGCCGCGACCGGTGCGTGGCGAAAAATACTTCTCGCAGAGTGAGTGTCGAGCCGCCAAGGGCGGCGAGGCACAGAGCGCCGCGCATCCCCTCTCATTTTTGAGAAACGGCTTGCCGTTTCTCAAAAATGAAATCTGTTGAGTACTCCGAACAGCGCCGCCAGGCAGCACAGCGCGCTCACGCTGGTGAACACGGCGACGAGCTTTACTTCGCTCCAGCCGCAGAGCTCAAAGTGATGGTGCAGCGGCGCCATTTTGAAAAGGCGCTTGCCGTGCGTCGCCTTGAAGTAGATGACCTGCAAAATGTCGGACAGCGTCTCGCAGATGTAGACAAAGCCGACAGGGATCAGCACGAGCGGCATATCGTAGGCAAAGGCGAGCGCCGCCACCGTGCCGCCGAGGAACAGCGAGCCTGTGTCACCCATGAAGACCTTGGCGGGGTGGAAATTATAGATGAGGAAGCCGAGAATTCCCCCGACGAGCGCCGCAGCATAAATGCCGAGCTGCTCATAGCCCTGCCACCAGATGGCGAGCACGGTGAAAAACAGGCCGACCGGCACCGTCACGCTGCCGGCCAAGCCGTCGATGCCGTCCGTGATGTTGACGGCGTTGACCGTGCCGACGATGACAAACGCCGCGAACACCATGTACACCCACCAGCTCATGACGATCTGCGTGTTGAAAAACGGCACGTAGAGGTTCGGCGTCAGCATGCCCTCAAAGCGCATCAGGCAGAGGAACGCGACCGCCGCGGCGAGCTGGAGCAGGAACTTCTGGATGGCCGTGAGGCCGAGGTTCTGCTTGTGCTTCACCTTTTCAAAGTCGTCTAAAAAGCCGATGCCGCCGAAGATCAGCGCAAAAAAGAAGATGTAGAGGTGCTCAAAGTCCCCCGCCATCATGCCCTTCCAGCCGCAGATCAGGATAGAGACGAAGATGCCGAGGATGAACATTAAGCCGCCCATCGTCGGCGTGCCGGCCTTTCCGGCGTGCCAGGTGGGGCCGTCCTCGCGGATGCTCTGTCCGGCCTTGAGCTTTCTCAGCTCAGGGACCAGAAATTTTCCCGTGATCGCGGAGACCGCGAAGCTCAGTATGCAGGCAATGATGATCTTCATGTTCGTTTTCCTTCGCCGCGTCGGCGGCGTCCTTCCTTTGTACTTGCGCGAACCTCTCGCGCACGACCTCTCTCTCGTCGAGGTGGTATTTTATCGTTCCGATCTCCTGATAGGTCTCGTGCCCCTTGCCGCAGAGGACGACGACGTCGCGCGCTTTCGCCTCGCGCAGAGCAAAGCCGATGGCCTCGCGCCGGTTCTCGATGACGGCGAACGGCGTTCTGCTCTCCAAAATGGCGGGGAGCACATCGCGCAGGATGGTGTAAGGGTCTTCGGTGCGGGGATTGTCGCTCGTGAGGACAACGAAGTCCGAGAGCGCCGCGGCGATGCGGCCCATGCGGGGTCGCTTTGTCCTGTCGCGGTCTCCCCCGCAGCCAAAGAGCGCGATGACGCGCCCGTCGGCAAAGCCGCAGACCGTGGAGAGAATATTTTTGAGCCCGTCGGGCGTGTGCGCATAGTCAATGATGACGGTGAACGGTGCATCAAGCGGTACGACCTCGCACCGTCCCTTAACGCCGACACATTCCGTCAGCGCTTTTGCCGCGTCGGAAAGCGGCACGCCGAGCGCCTGCACGGCGCAGAGCGCCGCGAGCGCGTTATAGAGCGAAAAGCCGCCGGGGATGCCGATTTTCGTCTCCTCGTGGTCGAGGTCGGTGCAGGCGGTAAAGCGCACACAGTCGTTTTCGTAGCGGGCACGCCAGCCGACAAGGTCATTCGTCATGCCCTGCCCGAATGTGATCCGCTCGCTCGTAAAGCGGGCGAGCAAGCGCTCCGTCCACGCATCGTCACCGTTGACGCAGGCGATGTCACACTGGTCGAAAAGCCTCGACTTCGCGTCGCAGTAGGCCTCCATCGTGCCGTGGTAGTCAAGATGATCCTGCGTCAGGTTCGTGAAAACACCGACGCGGAAGCGGATTCCTTCTACCCTGCTCTGCATCAGCGCGTGGGACGAGACCTCCATCACGGCATAGGTGCAGCCCGCATCGACCATCTGGGCGAGCAGGCGCTGCACGGTCAGCGCGTCGGGCGTTGTGCGGTCGGTCGGGATGGTCTTGTCACTGATCAAATTCTGATTCGTGCCGATCAGGCCGACCTTTGCGCCCTTCGTGCGCTCCAAAAGCTGTTTGATAAGATACGTCGTGGTCGTTTTGCCGTTTGTGCCGGTCACGCCGACCACGGTGAGTTTTCCCGCCGGAGTACCATACCATACCGCCGCGCAAAGCGCAAGCGCTTTGTGCGCATCCGGCACTAAGATATAGGGAATTTCCGTCTCCGGCGGATGCTCGCACACGGCGCAGGCCGCGCCGCGCGCTTTGGCTTCGGCGATAAACTCGCCGCCGTCCTCCTTCTCCCCCGGCAGGGCGAAGAAGAGGAATCCCTCTTCTACCTTGCGGGAATCGAGCGCAAGGCCTCTGACTATCAGGTCAGGCGGCGCATGCACCGTTTTGTCTTCTAATGCGGAAATAAGCTCAGATAACTGCGTTTGAAAAATTCCTTTCGGAATTGGGTCTTGCTGTCTTTAGTCGCGCACCGAGCTGTCGCTGAACTGGACGCGCACGACCATACCGGCCTCGACCTCCGTGCCCGCGGCGATGCTCTGCGAGATGGCGCGCACCGTGGACGAGCTTGCGTTCGTCGCGCCGGAAACGCCCATGATGAGCCCCGCGTTCACGATCTTCTGGTTCGCGGTCGCGGCGCTGTCGCCCACGACGTTCGGGACGATGCACTTGTCAGTCGACTTCTCCGCGCCGAGGTAGAGGATGATCTCCGCGCTGTTCGGTACGATCGCGCCGCCTGCGGGCGTCTGGTCGGTGACGGTATCGCCGCTGCCGACGGTGCGGAAGCTGAAGCCGTTCGCGCTCAGGCGCTCGGCCGCCGCGTCCTTGCTGAGGCCGACGACGTTCGGCACAGTCTTATCCGCGCCGACGAGCTCTTCAGCGGTGTAGCTCGGCTCAATGCCGAGATACGGCAGGATCTCGCCCATGACGGAACTCGCCACGGGGGCGACCATGTTACCGCCGGAAACGTAGGTACCGGTCCACTTGCTCGGCTCGTCGAGCGTCAGGAGCATCATCACCTGCGGGTCATCCGCAGGGGCGAAGCACACGAACGAGACGATGACGCCGCCGCCGACCTTATCGGCCGTGCCGGTCTTGCCGCCGATGCGGTAGCCCGCGACCTGACCGTTCTTGCCCGTGCCGCTCGTGACCTCATACTCCATGATGTCGCGCACAAGCGCGGACGTCTCCTCGGAGACGACCTGACGGATGGGCGTGGAGTCGTGCTTGGAGACGACGTTGCCGTCCTGGTCGGTGATCTCTTCGACAAGATAGGGCGTATAGAGGTAGCCGCCGTTGACGCAGGCGCACTGCGCCGCCAGCAGCGCGATGGGCGTGACGTTGAAGTTCTGGCCGAAGGCGTAGCACGCCAGCGCCAGCGTCGAATATTTAATTTCGCTGTTGACGAAGCCGCTGGCCTCGCCCGTGGTGTCGACGCCGGTCTTCTCCGTCAGGCCAAAGTCCAGCATGTACTGGTAAAACTTGTCGTTGCCGATGCGAAGGCCGATGTTGATGAACGCGGGGTTGCAGGAGTTGGCGAACGCCTGCGTCAGGTTTTGCTGGCCGTGACCGGGCGCGCGCTTGGAGCAGTTGATGGTCTCGCCCTCGATCTTTACGCTGCCGCTGCAATAGAAGCCCGTGTTCAGGTCGACAACGTTTTCCTCAAGCGCCATCGCGAGCGTCAGTGTTTTGAACGTGGAGCCCGGCTCGTAGGTGTCGTTGATGGCCTTGCTGCGCCACTGCTTGTTGAGAAGGTCTCTCATGTTTTCGAGGACCTGCTCCTCCGTCATGCCGGAGGTCAGAAAGTCGTTGTAGACCGTGCCGGGGGAATTCAAGTCGTAGGTCGGCAGCGACGCCATCGCCAGCACCGCGCCGGTGTTGACATCCATGACGATGCCCTCGGCGCCCTTGCCAGTGCCGAAGCGCGCCTCGAGCTCCTGCACACCTTTCTCAAGGTAATACTGGATGGTCGTGTCGAGCGTCGTGTGCAGGTCGCAGCCGTTTTCCGCGTCGAAATACTGGTCGTACTGGTAGAGCACGGAGCGGCCGTCGCGGTCGCGCGCGGTGACGACCATACCGTTCTCGCCGGTCAGCTCGTCGTTGTACGCCGCCTCAAGGCCCATCGCGCCGCCGTTTTCATTGGCAAAGCCGATGACCTGTGAGGCGAGCGTCCCCTTGGGATAGGTCCTCTTGCTCGTCGGACGAATGAAAACGCCCTTGAGGTCGTTTTCATTGATGAATTCGCGCACCTTGTCGGCGAGCTCGTCATCCGCCTTTTTCTTGAGCTCTTCGTACTGCGAGTTCGTTTTCTCCATCTTTTTGAGAATGTCAGCGGGGTCAAGGTCCAGAATTTCAGCAAGGCCGCCCGCGATCAGGTTTTGATCCTGATCGTTTTCGATGATCTCCTTCGGAGAGATGAAAATATCCTCCGCCGAGGCGGACATCGCGAGGATGGTGCCGTTTCGATCGTAGATCGTGCCGCGGCTCGCCTCCACCGTGGTGCGCAGCGTTTGCTGGCGCACAGCGACGGACTGGAGCTCGTCATGCTCGGTGATCTGCCAGTGATAGAGTTGGGTGAAGAGCAGCACAAACGTCAGCACGCCGAACACGCCCAGAAGCAGCAGCGTTCTTGTCTGAATGATGCGGTTTGCGCGGCGCGCGGATTCGGGCCGTCTTTTCTGGTTCTGGGGGCGTGGTGCCACAGTCGTTCATCCTCCTTAAAAATGGAAAAGGAGTAAGGAAGCTCCTTACTCCTTATGTATAGCTTCGCTCATTTGAAATATTCCACCACTGCGCATACGCCGTTGCCAAGCGACGTGAGCGCCCGCGACAAAACGTTCTGGCTCTTCTGCTGGTAGACGACCACGCTGTCGGGCTCCGACAGGTCGATGTAGTAGACCTGCGAGGCGCTGGGCTTGGCCATACCGGCCGCGGCCGCCGCCTCCTTGATGGTGGTGAGGTCAAAGGTTTTTTCGTAGCGCGTGAGCAGCGCGACATGCTCGTCCTCGAGCGCAGAGATCTCCTTCTGCACGGAGACGACCTGCGCGGAGATTTCCGTCAGCTGTGCGCGGCACATGATCATCAGCGCGACCATTGCGGCCAGCGCCATAAAGCCGCACAGCGTGCCGAGCGAGACCTTTTCGCGTTGACGGCGGACGGGCGCAGCCTTTTTCTGCACCTTCCGCTGCGGGGGACGCATGAATTCCTCGCGCTGACGCTCGTGCTCGCGCTCGTATTCACGCTCGCGGCGCAGCCTGCGCTGGCGCTCTTCGTAGGCGGGATCGTAAGCGAGATTGCCATTGACTCGTCCGCTATAGCGGCGGTATTTCATGTTCTGCTCTCTGCGGCTGGCCATGGCGATCTCCTTTCTTTTGCGTATTTTCGGCTGTTGTCAGCACTTTTCCGCGACGCGCAGCTTGGCGCTGCGGGCACGGGGATTCTCTGCGAGTTCTTCTTCGCCCGAAACGATGGGCTTTCTTGTGATGAGCTTGACCTTTGGCTTTCGTCCGCACACGCACACCGGAAATTCCGGCGGGCAGATGCAGCCCTGTGCAAGCTCCTGTAATTTCTTCTTGACGATGCGGTCTTCGAGCGAGTGGAACGTGATGACCGCGAGCCGTCCGCCCGGTTTCAGATTTTTCTCCGCCGCGTCGAGCATCGGCGGAAGCTCGCCCAGCTCGTCGTTCACGGCAATGCGGATGGCCTGAAAGCTGCGCTTGGCAGGGTGCTGCTTTTCGCGCAGCGCGCTCGCGGGCATGGCCGAACGGATGATATCGGCGAGCTCAAGCGTCGTTTCGATGGGCTTTTGCTCGCGGTGCTGGCAAATTCTCTTCGCGATGGCGGGCGCATAGCGCTCCTCGCCATATTCAAAGAGGATGCGGCGCAGCTCTTCATAAGAATAGGTATTCACGACCTCGCGCGCGGTCAGTGCGGCGGATTCGTCCATGCGCATATCGAGCGGCGCGTCCTGCTTGTAGGAAAACCCGCGCTGCGCTTTGTCGAGCTGCGGGGAGGAAACGCCGAGGTCAAAAAGCATCCCGTCCACGCCGTGGACGCCCAGCTCGTGCAGCACAGCGTCGAGCGCGCTGAAATTGCTGTGGACGAGCGTGACCTTGTCCAAATAATCGCCGAGGCGGCGGTTTGCCGCTTCGATCGCGGTCTCGTCACGGTCAAGCGCAATGAGACGGCCCGTCGTCAGGCGGCGCACGATCTCGAGCGAATGTCCGGCGCGGCCGAGCGTGCCGTCCACATAGATGCCGTCGGGCTTGATGGCGAGCGCGCCGAGGCACTCGTGCAACAGTACCGGCTTATGGCCGTAGTTCTCTTCCATATCAGAATCCCAGCTCTTCCATCACGGCGGCCAGATTCTCGGGATTGAGCTCCTCGGCCTCGATCTCTGCCCACTTCTCCGCATTCCAGATCTCGGCGCGGTTCGAAACGCCGATCACGACCACGTCTTTTTCAAGGTGGGCGTAGGCTCTGAGCTTCTGCGGCAGGACGATGCGCCCCTGCGCGTCGGGCTCGCACTTGGCGGCGTTGGCGAAGAGCGGGCGCATGGCCTTGGTCTTCGTGTAGGGCAGGCTTTCAAACTTTTCGGTGAAGCGCGCCCAGGAGGCGTCGGAATAGATGCTCAGGCAGGAGTCCATGCCCATGGTGACATAAAACGTGTCGCCGAGCTCCTCGCGCAACTTCGCGGGGATAAAGAGCCGCCCCTTGGCGTCGATCGTGTGCTGATACTGACCCGTCACGGCGGCTGACCCCCCTTTTTCTGTGCATTTTCGCATACAGAGGGCACGAAAGCGCGGCCTTTTCTTCATTTTGGAAAAAGCCGTGCCGCGTCCGATCTGATGCTTATGTGGGAAAGTAAGCCATTTTCATGGTATGATACACCACTTTCCCCCACCCTTGTTTTGAGTATACGAGATTCACATAAAAAATGCAAGCAGAAATTTCCCTGAGATTTCAAGCCTTTTACCGCTTTTTCCTGCGAAAATTCGGCCAGTGCACCGTATTTTTAAAACGCCTGTTCTACTTTGGTTTTGGTTAAAAAAGGGCCGCCACAATATCTTGTGGCGGCCCTTTATGCTATGCCCAAATATAGATTATGTCTACCGATCATGTCGGTTTTTGTCACTTTTGACAAAATTTTATCCGTTCTGCGTCTGCTTTTCAGCTGACTGTGCCAGCTCCTCGCGGCGCTTCTGCATCTGCTCGGCAGAGGCGGCGCGGAAGCGCACGCGGGACTGCTTGACCTCCTCGAGCGCCATCTGGATGGCCTCCTCGGTGCGGCGCAGCGCATCCTCGGTGTACTCGTTGGCCACGCGGTACATTTCGCGCGAGCGGTCCTCGGCCTTTTTAATGATCTCGTGGCTCTTTTCGCGGGCGATACCGAGCACCTCGGTCTCGGAGACCTTGTTCTTCGCGTCCTGCTCTGCCTGCTGCATCATGCGCTCGACGTCGCGCTTGGCGGCCTTGACATAGTCCTCCTTTGCGCGGATGAGCTCCTGCGCGCGGGAAAGCTCCACCGGAAGCTGGGCGCGAATCTCGTCGAGCAGGTCGAGCGCCTCGTCGCGGTTCAGAATGCACTTGTCGCTCGTCAGCGGCGCGTTCTTCGCGCCGTCGATCATCTCGTAAAGCATATCCAAAAGATGCTGCACATCATTGTTCGCCATGGTCTTCTCTCCATCCTTTCACAAGCTCCGCCGCGCGCAGCGGCATATATTTTTCAAGGTCTTGTCCGTATTTGATCATTTCGCGCACCATCGTGGAGCTGATGTGCTGATACTTCGGTTCCGCGACCAGCAGCACCGTTTCGAGCGCGCCGTCCGACACATCGCGATAGATGAGCGAAAGCTGCTGCTCGGCGTCAAAATCCACGCTGTTGCGCACGCCGCGCACGAGAAACTGCGCGTTTTTGCGCAGCGCGTAGTCGGTCAGAAGTCCGCCGCCGAGCTCAGCTTCCACATTGGGGAACTCCTCGACGCTCGCGCGCATGAGCGCGAGCTTCTGCTCGTCGGTGAACATCGGGTGCGTCTTCGTCCCGTTCGGCACGATGGACACATACACGCGGTCAAAGAGCTTTGACGCGCGCGCGATAATGTCCTGATGCCCGATCGTCACAGGGTCGAACGAGCCGGGAAACACTGCGATTCTCATGCCTCTTCCTCCACCGCGCGGTGATAGATGCTCACCTTGATCTTGCCGTAGCGGTACTCGCGATACAGTCCGTACGGCGCGGGAAGCTCGGGAAGCGTCTGGTTCTGCGGACTTTCCGCGACCATTATACCATGGGGTGATAAAATGTCAAACTGCGCGATCTTTTCCATCGCCTGCTCCAAAAGTCCGCTTTCGTACGGCGGATCGAGGAAGATGATGTCGAACCTCCCGCTCTGCGTGCCGAGCGCGGCGAGCGAATCACCGCAGATGACCTGCGCGTTTTCTTCCAGATGGCACAGCGCGAGATTTTCGCGCACGAGCTTGACCGCGTCTGCACGCTTGTCAACAAAAAGCGCGCTTTTTGCCCCACGCGAAAGCGCCTCGATGCCGAGCTGCCCCGTGCCCGCAAAAAGATCGAGCACGCGCGCATCCTCCACGTCGAACTGGATACAATTAAAAATACTTTCCTTGACCTTGTCGGTCGTCGGGCGGGTCTCCATGCCCTTGAGCTCGCCCAGCCGCCGTCCGCGCGCCGAGCCTGTGATAACTCTCATGTTTATCCCTCCGCAGCACCCAAAGCGGGCGCAATGAACTCGTTAGTTTCCATAATACGTGAATTTCCGTTTATTTTCAATAGAGTCCTTGACATTTTCCCGCATTTTACGCAAAATATTTTCTCTTGTTATTCTGCACCGCTTCGTATATAATGATATAGTCATATCATATCGACCAGGGAGAAAGGAGTATCTTCCATGATCAGGCTACAAACCGAAAAGGGCGAAGTCAGCATTTCCGACGCTGCCCTGTCTAATATCACCGGCGCCGCGGCCACGAGCTGCTTTGGCGTCAAGGGCATGGCCTACCGCTCGATGACCGACGGGCTCGTCCACCTGCTGCGCCGCGAGGCGATGAGCAAGGGCGTGCGCATCATTCCCCACGAAGAAGGGGACATTTCCATCGAACTGCACATCGTTGTGGAGCACGGCGTGAACATCGCCGCCGTCTGCCGCTCCATCATCAATCAGGTGCGCTATATGGTCAGCGAAAACACCGGCGCAAGCATCCGCAGCATCGACGTTTGCGTCGACAGCATGAATATGTAAAAACCGAGGAGGACATCATCCTATGCACGATACCATCAATGGTGCCATGTTCAAGGAGATGCTGCTCTTCGGCACCGTCTCCATCGCACAGGCACAGCAAGCTATCAATGATTTGAATGTATTCCCCGTTCCCGACGGCGACACGGGCACGAACATGAGTCTTACCATCCAGACCGCGGCGCAGGAGCTCAAGAAGATCGAGCCCGCGACGGTCGATCAGGCCGCCTCTGTCACGGCGTCCGCGCTGCTGCGCGGCGCGCGCGGCAACTCCGGCGTCATTCTGTCGCTTCTCTTCCGCGGCATCTCCAAGGAGCTCAAGGGCTGCAAGGAGGCCGACGGCGCGGCGTTTGCCGCCGCGCTTCAGGAGGGTGTCGCCGCGGCGTATAACGCCGTGATGAAGCCCGCCGAGGGCACGATCCTGACCGTTTCGCGTCTCGCTGCCGAGCGCGCCGTGAACGCGGCCGAGGAGCACAACAGCGTCGAGTACGTCATCGAGCAGGCCATCGCCCAGGGCGAGATCACGCTCGCGCAGACGACTGACATGAACCCCGTTCTCAAAAAGGCCGGCGTCGTCGACGCGGGCGGCAAGGGCTTCCTGCTGATTCTCGGCGGTATGCTCAGCGCCCTGCGCGGCGAGGAGCGCCCCGAGCTCACCGAAGAGAATGCACAGGAGAAGGCCGATTTTGCCATGCTCAACGAAGAGGACATTACCTTCACGTTCGACACCGTGTTCATCGTCCGCAAGAGCGGACGCAGCATTGAGCCGTTCCGTCGCTTCCTCGACGGCATCGGCGATTCGCTCGTCATCGGCGAGGACGACGAGGCTTTCAAAGTCCACGTTCACACCGACATTCCGGGCGAGGCGCTGACCGAGGCGCAGAAGTACGGCACGCTCGAGCTCGCGAAGATCGAGAACATGCGCACGCAGGCCCAGCAGCTCGCCGCCGGCGGCAAGGCCCAGTCCACCGACGACCTTGAGGCCATCGAGCAGGAGCTCGAAGCCGCCGAGCACGAAAATGCCGGTGAAGCCGAGCCCGAAAAGGACTTTGGCTTCCTCGCGGTCTGCGCGGGTAAGGGCCTTGCGAACGTCTTCACCGACCTTGGCGCCGACGGCGTCATCAGCGGCGGACAAACTATGAATCCCTCGACCGAGAGCATCCTCAAGGAGATCAAAAAGGTCCCAGCGCACACCGTTTTCGTGCTGCCGAACAACAAGAACATCATCATGGCCGCACAGCAGTGCATCGGCCTGACGGAGAAGACCGTCGTGGTCATCCCAACCGCCTCCATCCCGCAGGGCGTGAGCGCGATGATGGCCGTCGATCCCGACATGAGCGATGCAGACGCCATCGCCAAGGCGATGACGGACGCCGCGCAGTGCGTCTCCACCGCGCAGATCACCTACGCCGCGCGCAATTCCGATTTTGACGGCTTCGACATCCACGAGGGCGATTATCTGGCACTTCTGGACGGCAAGCTGCTCGGCACCGACCGCGACGTCTCCGCGCTGCTCGACGGGCTCTCCGACGAGGCAGCGTCCCGCGAAGCGGAGTTCATCACCGTCTTCTACGGCGAGGATGTGAATGAAGAGGACGCGCGCAAGGCGTGCGACGCCTTCACCCGCAAGTGCCCGGATGCCGAGGTCAATCTGATCTGCGGCGGCCAGCCGGTCTATTACTATATCATCTCGATCGAATGACCCAAGCACAGCAAAGCGGAGCAGGATTTCTCCTGCTCCGCTTTTTTCTGCCCGTCAGACGTTCATCTTCCGCCCGAGGAGCTTCATCAAGAGCTCTGCGTGGCGGTATTCGTCTTCGCTCATCGCCGCAAACAGCTTGCTGAGGCACAGATCCAGCGTCTCCTCTCCCGCGCGGGCGTAATTGTAGCCCGCACAGGCCTCCGCATGGTAGAGGCTGCGCAGCAGCGCGCAGAGGTCGCACGTATCCGGCTGCTCCACGCACACGCGCGGGCAGTATGCCTTGCCGGTGATTAAGTAGATCGCGGCAGCCAGATCGCGCGCGTGGCGCTTCTCGTCCTCGCTCAGCGCGCGGAAGGCTCGCGCCATCTCGCGCCGCGGCGTGCACGAGGAGAGATACGCGTACACCTGCGCGTCGCCAAGTTCCTCGCGCAGAAAGCCCTGCAGCACCTCGACCGATACGCTTGCCTCGCTGCCCATGCAGCAAGGGTTCGCCTCCGCGCCCGGGAGCGTGAGCTCGCTATCCTGTGCGCTCATCTGTGTGTTTGCATTGTCCGCCATCGGGTACGGGTCCTCCCCCGGCGCGACGCGCTTCCACACCTCGCGGCATGCTTCATAGTCGCAGGCGCAGGGCTTTTTTATTTCCGTCATGTTCTTCTTCCCCTTTCCGGAACGGTTCTCGTCTCTATCCTATGCGTGCATTTTTCAGGCGTGCAGAGCCGATATTTCCCTATTTCCCGCAGGGAAAAAGAAAATCTTGAAAATCGCACCTCTCTCGTTGATTTTTTCCATCTTTTCTGGTAAACTACATTTGTTTTGTATTTTTGTGCATTTTGTTGCATTTGCAACTTTTCATTCTCTGCCATCCGGTTCATACTAAAGACAAGCAATGGCAGTTTCTGTAAGGAGGTCTTCTTTTCATGCTGGAACTGAAGCACATCACCTATACCGTCTCCACCCCTGAGGGAGAGCAGACGATCTTAAACGACATTTCCATCGACATTCCTGACCGCAAGCTCATCGTCTTCACCGGCCCCAACGGCGGCGGCAAGACGACGCTCGCCAAGGTCATCATGGGCCTTGTCACGCCGACGGGCGGCCAGATCCTCTTCAACGGTCAGGACATCACGCACCTTGGCATCACCGAGCGTGCGAAACTCGGCATCAGCTACGGCTTTCAGCAGCCGCCGCGCTTCAAGGGCATCACGGTGCGCAACCTTCTGACCATCGCCTCGGGCGATGCAAACCTCAGCAAGGACAAGTGCTGCAAGTACCTCACGCAGGTAGGCCTCTGCGCCAACGACTATCTCGACCGCGAGGTCGACGTCTCCCTCTCCGGCGGCGAGGTCAAGCGCATCGAGATCGCAACGCTCCTTGCCCGCGGCAGCGAGCTGATGATCTTCGACGAGCCTGAGGCCGGCATCGACCTGTGGAGCTTCGCCCGCCTGACTGAGACGTTCGAGCAGCTGCGCCAGCGCGAGCTTGCGACGATGATCATCATCTCGCATCAGGAGCGCATCATCCAGCTCGCCGACGAGATCGTCGTCGTGGGCGGCGGCGAGCTCAAGCACCGCGGCAGCACAGAAGAAATTTTCCCGCTCATCATGGCGGACACGCTGGGCTCCTGCCCGGTGCTGAACAAGTAAGGAGGTAGTACACAATATGATCACCGAAATCGACGCTTCCCTGCTTGAAAAGATCGCCGACCTGACGGGCAAGCCCGTCGGCGCGTTCAACATTCGAAAGGACAGCGGATGCGAGGCGCGCCAGTCCACCGAGCACATCGCCATCGACCCGCAGCCCGAGGGCAAAAGCGGCATCATCATCCGCATCAAGGACGGTACGAAGGGCGAGCAGTGCCACATCCCCGTCATCATCAGCAAGAGCGGCGTGACCGAAATGGTCTACAATGACTTCTACGTCGGCGAAAACTGCGACGTCGACATCGTCGCAGGCTGCGGCATCCACAACTCCGGCTGCAACGAGAGCCGCCACGACGGCGTCCACACGTTCTACATTGGCAAAAACTCCCACGTGCGCTACTCGGAAAAGCACTACGGCGAGGGCGACGGCAGCGGCACGCGCGTGATGAACCCCACCACGATCGTCTACCTTGACGAGGGCGCGAGCATCCAGATGGAGACCGTGCAGATCCGCGGCATCGACTCCACCGTGCGCAAGACGAAGATCGTCTGCGGCAAGGGCGCCGAGGCCGTCATCACCGAGCGCCTTCTCACTCACGGCAAACAGCACGCCGAGAGCGACATGGAGATCGAGCTCAACGGCGAAGATGCGCGCGGCCGCGTCATCTCCCGCTCTGTTGCGCAGGATGAGTCCAAGCAGATCTTCCACCCCGTGGTCGTCGGCAACAGCAAGTGCTTCGGCCATGTGCAGTGCGACTCGATCATCATGGGCAAGGCCACGATCGAATCCATCCCCGCCATCACCGCGAATTCGACCGACGCGCAGCTCATCCACGAGGCTGCCATCGGCAAGATCGCAGGCGACCAGCTCTTAAAGCTCCAGACCCTTGGTCTCACCGAGGAGGAGGCCGAAGACACGATTCTCAAGGGCTTCCTCGCCTGAAAAATTTGATAGGAACCGACGAAAAAGCGCGACGCCCGAGATCGGACATCGCGCTTTTTCTGTTGCTGTGTTGGTTCAATCGGTGAAATCAGGATAACCGTCTTTGAGAGACTCATCGTAGATCGCACGCTCGCCGCCGATGAATTTGGGACGCGTCCGCGCGGCCAGCACAATGGCCTGACCGATGCGGTTCTGCTTCAAGCGAACAGGAACGGCGACCTTTTTGAGGTGCATGCCGATCAGCGTGCCGCCGATGTCAAGTCCGGCGTCGGCGTGTATCTCTTCGAGCGCCACGGGATGGCGGAACGCTTTGTACGCGGCCGTCGCAAACGAGCTGCCCGCCTTGGGCTGAGGCAGGACGTTGACGATCTCGCCGTTCGGCACAGCCTCGTGCTCCACGATCAGCGCGCGGTTCAAATGCTCGCAGCACTGGGCGGCAAGATACACGCCCATGGGCGAAAATACGCTGGAGAGCCCTCGGAAGATGGCGTCCGCCACCTCCGGCGTCGACCAGCTGCCGACCTGATGGCCCACGACCTCGCTCGTGCTGCAGCCGATGACGACGATCTGTCCGCGGCGCAGATGTGCGATCTCCGCAAGCTCGCGCGCCGCCTCTGCCGCCTCCTGCTCCGCCTGTTCCACCAGACGATGATTTTCTACCTCATGTACGATTCCCGCCATGATCTGACACCTCTTTAGAAATTTATTATGCCAGCTTCTCCGTCACCTTGGCGCGCTCAAGCACCGTGACCAGCAGCACGCCGACCACGAGGCCGACCGCACCCTGGAAGATGTTGCCGGGGATGCTTGCCGCAGCGGCAAGGCCCTTGCCCAGCAGGAGAGAAGCGTAGCCGAAATAGCCGAGCACCATGATGATCTCGCTCACAACGCCGCCGGCGATGCGGGAGGTCGCAGTGCGGCCCATCTTTTCATACATCAGCGCAGCGACCAGCGCCATCACGCCCTTGATGACCAGGGTGCCCGGAGCGTAGTGCGCATAGCCGAGGAAAATGTCTGCCAGCATCGAGCCGATGCCGCCCGCCGCAAAGCCATACCAGGGGCCCAGCAGCCAGCCGGACAGCAGCACGAAGCAGTCGCCCAGGTTCACATAGCCCTGCATCGGAGAGGGGATCTGCACGACCATCGTCGCCACGCAGACAAGCGCCGCAAGCAGTGCGGCAAGGACAAGCTTTCTGATCTTTTTATCGTTCATGATTGGGTGCTCCTTTGTTTTGGTTGTTGGCCGTATTATATCCCGTCCTGGTATTATTCATATAGTCAAAACAAAACAAATTATGCAGACCAGATTTGCCCTAAGCTGGAAAAAAGCGGCGCAGCCAGAGCTGCGCCGCACATTGGGAAGGATTTAGTCCTCCTTGGTCTCCTCGGCTTCGGAAGGCTCCTTGGGTTCCTCCGCAGCGGGCGCTTTCTCTTCCGCGTCCTTCTCGATGGTCACCTCGATGATGGGCTCCTGCGCCTTCTTGGCAGCGGCAGCCTCAGCCTTGGCGGCCTCGTAAGCGGCGAGCTTCTTCTGAGAGGCCTTGATGGCCGCGACGATATCGGCGACCGCTTCGGGCGCGTCACCCTCGAGCGTGGAGACATACCACTCGCCGATGGCGCGGTAGTTCTTGTCCATGCTGCGGCGCTCAGATGCCATCTCATACTCGGTCTTGGCCTTATCGGCAACGGCATTTGCCTTTTCACCGGCAACGGCCGCGACCTGCTGTGCCTTCTCAGTCGCCACGAACGCGACGTCCTGAACCTTCTTGCTGAAGTTATCGAAAAATGCCATAGTACTTTCTCCTTTCAAACCGTGTCCTCGGGTTTGTTATTGACAGTATAAGCTACCGGGGCTTTCATTTCAATGGATAATTTACGACAAAAGTATAAATTTTTTGTGACAGCGTTCACTTTTTCTCGACCCAGCCCTGCGCGCAGCCGACGGCGCGCTTCCAGCCGCGGTACAGCTCCTCACACTCGTACTGCGCCCGCTCGGGGGTGAAGACGCGCTCGCTGCACCGGAGAGTGCTCAGCTCGTCCAAGTCCTTCCACACGCCCGCGGCCAGACCCGCGAGCGATGCCGCGCCAAACGCTGTCGTCTCGACCATCGCGGGCCGGTCGACCGGAATGCGCAGCAAATCCGCCTGAAACTGCATCATCAAATCACTGACGCTCGCGCCGCCGTCGACACGCAGAAGGGAGATCTCGCAGCCGGCGTCCTGCCGCATGGCGGTCATCAGGTCGGTGACCTGATAGGCGATGGATTCGAGCACTGCGCGGGCGAAGTGCGCCTTCGTCGTGCCGCGCGTGATGCCCACGACGCAGCCGCGCGCATACATATCCCAATACGGCGCACCGAGGCCCGTAAACGCGGGCACTAAGTAAATGCCGCCGCTGTCGGGAACGGATTCTGCCAGAATGTCGCACTCGTGCGAGGTCGAAATGACTTGCAGCTCGTCGCGCAGCCATTGAATGGCCGAGCCCGCGTTGAAGACGCTGCCCTCGAGCGCGTAGGTCGTCTCGCCGTTTAAGCTCCAGCCCACCGTCGTCACCAGTCCCGCGCGCGAGCGCACCGGCGCGCCGCCGACGTTCATCAGCGTGAAGCAGCCCGTGCCGTAGGTGTTCTTCGCCTGTCCGCGCGTAAAGCAGCCCTGCCCGAACAGCGCCGCCTGCTGGTCACCCGCCGCGCCGCAGATCGGCACGCCCGCGAGCTCTTCGAGCCCTTCGATGCCCTCCGCCACCGTGCCGTAGACTTCGGAGTTGGACACGGGACGCGGCAGAATGTTCATCGGAATGTCCAGCAGCGCGCAGAGCTCTTCATCCCACGAAAGCGTGTGGATGTTGAAGAGCATCGTGCGGCTGGCGTTCGAGTAGTCCGTCACGTGGACCTTGCCGCCCGTCAGCTTCCAGATGAGCCACGTTTCGACCGTGCCGAACAGCAACTCGCCGCGCTCCGCACGCTCGCGTGCGCCGGGGACGTTTTCAAGCAGCCAGTGTACCTTCGTGCCGGAGAAATAGGCATCGATGACAAGGCCGGTCTTGGCCCGGAAGCTGTCCGTCAGGCCCTTGGCCTTGAGGCTGTCGCAGTATTCACTTGTGCGGCGGCACTGCCAGACAATGGCGTGGTGGATGGGTTCGCCTGTGACCTTATCCCAGACAATGGCGGTTTCGCGCTGGTTGGTGATGCCGATGGCCGCGATGTCGGCGGCAGTTGCGCCGATCTTCTGCATGGCCTCGACGGCTACGCCAAGCTGTGTCGCCCAGATCTCATTTGCATCGTGTTCGACCCAGCCGGGCTTCGGAAAGTATTGGGGGAATTCGCGCTGCGAGACGCTGCACATTTCGCCGCTCTCGTTGAAGAGAATGCAGCGGTTGGAAGTCGTGCCGGCGTCCAGGGCCATGATGTATTTTGCCATGAATACGTCCTCCTTATCTTTCTTGCAGATTTAAAATGGATCACCCTATGGTGGTATCTTCAAACATCAGTATACAGGAAAATTGCTGCGCTGTCATTAGACAAGCTTGGAATAATGTCAAAATGAACAAAAAATAATTTTATATCGATTGATTTATAGCGGATATGCACATAACATTCTATGCGTAAAACCAGAGAATAGAAGAGTTTCAAAAATTAAGAATCAAACATGATATACGGTCAAAAACAACGCTCGAAGCTGCTTCGTGCACGCCTCCACATTGATCGGTGTCCGGCGCGCAACGAGACTGTCAACCGTGCAGAATGTGGCCTGAC
>OFMT01000412.1_pt1 | contig 39496 bp, 40 predicted proteins | sample 1541891 | NCBI WGS metagenome assembly OFMT01 (sample SAMN04209230, study PRJEB22552) | human gut metagenome | biome: gut; material: feces | host: Homo sapiens | place: USA: Oklahoma | reverse complement strand
ATAGGGCTATGCCCGAAAAATAAAAGCCACCCGCTAGGCGGGTGGATCTTTACTTGTGCAGAGATATTTTATCAAGCTTATTCTGTTGCGTGCATTTCTTTTTCTAATTTTTCTATATCCTCTATGGATAACTTGGTAAGTTCAGAGATTTCTTGCAGAGAATAACAGCCCTTAGCCAGCATGAGCGTAGCAATTGCATTTTTTTCTTCAGCTTTGCCTTCAATTCTACCCTCAGCTTTACCCTCGCGTCTTTCGTCTAACAAACGTGCTTCCAAAAGCATAAATTCTCGCCTCACTTTCGTATCAAGCTTCAGATAGCTGATTTCATCATCTATTTGCTTGGTGAAATCGCTATTTATAACGTGGTTATTGACATAATCATAAAAGCTTTTGATGTCTTTAGAGATGTTGCCATGAGTACCCTGAGTGTTTAAAATTATGGTAGTTGCTTCATCGGGAAGCTCCAGTTCCAAATCCTCTAGACAACGTTTTTTAAAGGTATAAACATAATTTCCTTTGGCAAAAAAGTCAAAGACACAGATAAAAATTACATAGGTTGGTGGTAACAGGTCATATTCCTGGCTGTTTTGCAGCAAGTCGATGTCTAACAACGCTTGATAATAGCGAGTACGCTTGGGCAGCACATGTTTTTTGGTATCAGGATTCTTATTGTTTTTTACCTGCATTTCCAAATTATAATGTGTGTTTCTATCGTCTGCTACAATGATGTCCAAACGGATGCCACGGCTTGTGTATTCAGGCTCAAGGGATTTTTCTGCCTCTAGATAGTTGATATCGGTAATCTTAATCTGCAGTAATTCCTCCAAAAGATGAATGCAGATACGCTTGCGTGACATAACCTTTTTGAAGATAAAGTCATTTTGAATGGTCAGGTTTTCAAATTTTGTTGCTAGGTTTTTCATATGTTTCCTCCTTTGATTATAGCATAAAGTCGAGCAAAAATATATAAGAGAGCAGATGTAAAAAAGGCGCCTGCCGAAAGCTCGACAGGCGCCACTGGTCCGCATGACCAGGCATAAGCTCCGCAAAATTGCGGCTACTCATGCAACTAAGATAATTATAGCATAGGCAAAGAATAAAAACAATAGTTCGATAAAAGAAAAGTAATATTGCGTAAAATAATTTACAAAAATTTTATAAAAGCAAGTCAAGATAGACAGATATTGTCCAATTTATATGGTAAGATTATATTAAAGCAGAAGTCAAAAAGCTTCGGCAACGCGAGCTATTCGCAAAATGGCTTTTATTTTACCCTGATATCTGTAATGCCGGGCATGATGGTATTACAGATATCCAAATTATTGAAGGGAAGGTGTTTGAAAATGAGAACAACAGGAAAATTTGCGGCAGCAATCCTCAGCGCAATTATGATGGCTAATGGCTTAAGCTTGCCGATGGCTTATGCTGCTTCGTCAAGCAGCTATATAAATGTGGATGAAAAGTACGACCCGTTTGCAGAAGAAGAAATGCCTGCTAAGGAGGCAGATCCTTCGAAGCTGACTTTTAAGGAAAGACTTGCGCTGCAGAAAAAAGAGGAGCAGGCCGCTGCTCAAAAGGTAACAATTGCCAATGTTTTGCCGGGACATATTTATATCCCTAAAAAAACTATGCTTAACGTTGAGCTTATCGAGCCTGCAAACTCTAAAACTCATAAGAAAAATCAGCAGGTAGAGTTCAAAACTACCGAAAATCTGATAATCAACGGAGTTGTAGTTATTCCCAAAGGTACTGTAGGCATGGGTTATGTATATGAAGTGCAAAAGGCAGGCGGCTTTGGCAGAAAGGGTGTACTGCGTATTGCAGGCAAGGAAATCAAGACGTTGAACAATGTAAGCGTTCCCTTGAGAAAAGGCCTTGAAGGCAAGGGCAAAACCGATGGCGGTGCTGTGGCTGTTGCTGCTGCGGTTAGCCTGGTGGGCGGTCTTTTTATGAAGGGCAGCAATATCAACTATCCGGCCGGTACTGATTTTCAGGTAGAGGTTAGGGATAATGTGGATTTGGGCGTAACTCCGGAGGAGCTGAAGGATGCTATGAATCCTGATATTCCGCATGGGCAGGAAATCGTTATTGAAGTTAAATAAGGTATCTGAGCGAATTAAGGTTTAACCTTTCGTGCTTTGGCGAATCTGCGCAGGCTGTGTGCTTGCGCAGATTTTTATGTGTCTTTAGCCCGTGGAGCGCTATCAAGTTTATTTTCAAAGAATTGAGATAGTTTTTCACACAGAACTACCCGCTATACGTGTGCGCATTTATTTAAGGCTGAGTTTTATTCTAAACTCATTTTTCAGGCAGATTGAATGTAACTGCAGTCACGTTTTTCAAATCATTTTCGGCAGGAAATTTTATTCCGCCAGCGAATAAATATGAATATAGACAGATTTGAGAAGGAGGAATAATATGTCTGGCAAATCATTACCGAAGCCTTCCTCAAAGACAACTTTGAACAAAAAATATCAGCTTCTTGCTATAGAAACAAAGGGACGTCTTGATACAGCTACTGAAAATGGCAGAGCAAATATTAATCTGCTTCAGAAATACTATAATGCTTTTTCCAATTTGTATGGCGCTATTATCCTTGACGATGCATGGGATATATTTAAAATACTTGAAAAGGAAAAAATCTCAAAAAAGCATATCCTGAAAAAGGATTTTCTGTTTTTTTCGGAAGTGGCCAGATATGAGGCACATAACTATTTTGTGTTGGAGATAGATGAGCTATATGAGGCTGAAGAACGTGGCAGTGCCGCCAGACGTTTTATTCTGAATAAAAAGCTTTACAAAAAAGGATATTCAAGGTTCGACTCTTATTATCGGCTTGCTGATAAGCAATTAAATCATCCATTATGCGTTTTGGATAGGGATGAACTGCTTTCATGGGACGAGCCGGGGATGCTTTGGCGCTCTGCTGAAGGAGCTGCGTTAAAGCTGTTTGTCGAAAACCTTAGCGTTGACAACAAATCCGTAAACCAAGATATTAATGGAGAGAAGATTGCGGGCAAGCTCTTAAAAGACTTTATCTTTTGGCATGATAGTGAAAAATTTGCCTACTCATATGCTAAGCGGGAATGGGAAAAGAAAGAGCTGGAAGAATACCAGAACGTAGACGAATCCGAGAAAATACTTAGGTTGATAGAGCAATATATTAATAGTGCAGTGCTGTATACCGAGATAAATAAGCAAATAGATTTTGTATTAAAAGATTTGCAAGAAGTTGGTGTATGCTTGACGGAGCAGCAGTTCAAAACATTTTTACAACTATATAGTGACTTTTCAAATAGCAGTCGTAAATGGCCTTTATGTGGTTGGCAACCAGTTGAACTTAGCAATCTGTATAAAAATTTTTCCAAGCCGGCTATTTCATTCGGCAAAAATATGCAGCGGGCATTTGAGGATGGAACTTTAAATAAGGATGAGTTAATAGAAGAAATTAGAAAACTTGGTATTGATGTGATAGATATGTAAAGCGGGTGAGAATACTGCTATGAATCATGAAAATAATTTATCCAAGCTGACAGCATAAGAGCATAACAACCCTAAAGGCGTTCTACCAAACTGCGGTAGAACGCCTTTACTATTCCTCCGCCATCTATGCTATAATAATATGTAGAAAAACCAACGTGAGGAGCGATTATCATGAAATACGTTGCCTGTTACGGCGATTCTCTGGTGCAGGGCTTTCCCTTCGGCCCACGCTATTCCTGGACCGCTCAGGTGGAAAAGCTGACGCAGATTAAAATGCTCAACTACGGCGTCTGCGGTGACTGCTGCGATGATATCATCTACCGCATGCGCCAGTACGCGCTGCCGGATTATGTGCAGCACGTTCTCTTCCTAGGCGGTGCCAACGATATTCTGCAGGGGCGCCGTATTGAGGACATCAGCCGCGATTACAGGCGTGTGCTGGAGTGGTGCGAGGAAAAGCAGTACAGCCTGTGCGTAGTGCTGCCGTTCATCAGTACGGAGCAGGCGCTCAACCGTCATCTGCTGAACCTGCGGCAGGAGGCAGAGCATATCTGCGGCGGTAAGGCCTTCCTGCTGGATTTGCAGCCTGCTATCGGCCTGGACACCGGGGCACGCTTTAAGGCCTATGTTGACGGCATTCATCCCAAATCCCAGACGTATGAGGCAATGGGAAGCTACGCAGCACCGCTGATCTGGCAATGGCTGAAGGAAGAAAAAGAGGCTTAGAAAATTTTTTAAAGGTGACAAGTAAAAATACTTGACAAGCATCGCTTTATGCTTTATACTTACATAGTCGACTAAATTTCGAGAGGGATAAAAATGTCAGCAGAAGAAATTTTTGCGCAGCGTATGCGCTTAGGCAGGCTCTTTGATATTTACGGCGGACTTCTGACAGCTAAGCAGAAGCAATGCCTGGGACTGTATTTCTATGACGACTTGTCTCTGAGCGAGATTTCGGAGGAGCTGGGCGTTTCGCGTCAGGCTGTCCACGACCTGCTCAAGCGTGTTGAGCAGCTGCTAGAACGATATGAAGCATCACTGAAGGTGCTGAGCCGCGAGGAGGAGCTGCATGCTAAGCTGCAGCAGGCAATAGATTTGCTGGCAACTCCGGATGAGGCAAAAAAAGACGAGGCCGTGCAAATGCTTAAAGAGCTTTGCAGTGAAGGTAGGTAGATAGAATGGCATTTGAAAGTTTATCTGAAAGATTACAAAATGCATTAAAGATGTTCCGCGGCAACGGCAAGCTGACTGAGGAAGATTTAAAGGCTCCTATGCGCGAAGTGCGTATGGCGCTTTTGGAGGCCGACGTTAACTTCAAGGTTGTTAAGGACTTTGTAGCCAAGGTTAAAGAGCGCGCTGTTGGTGAAGCGATCGGCGAAGGCCTGAATCCGCATCAGCAGATTATCAAGATTGTTAACGAAGAGCTGATTGAGCTTTTGGGCGGTACCCAAAGCAAGCTCACTGTTGCTCCCAAGCCGCCGACAGTTATCATGCTGGTTGGTCTGCAGGGCGCAGGTAAAACCACTACCGCCGGCAAGCTGGCCAATTACCTGAAGCGTAAGCACAAAAAACCGCTTCTGGTTGCAGGTGACGTTTACCGTCCTGCTGCTATTACCCAGCTGCAGGTTTTGGGCGAACAGCTGAATGTGCCGGTATTTACTCTGGGCGACAAGGTTTCTCCTGTAGAAATTGCCCAAAAGGCAATGGAAAAGGCGCATAGTCTGGCATGCGATACGGTAATCATCGATACCGCAGGCCGCTTACATATAAATGAAGAGCTGATGGAGGAGCTGCGCAACATTAAAGGCGCTGTTCATCCTCAGGAAATTCTGCTGGTTGTAGATGCTATGACCGGTCAGGATGCAGTAACCGTTGCTGAGAGCTTTGACAAGGAATTGGGCATTGACGGCCTGATTGTTACTAAGCTCGATGGTGATGCCCGCGGTGGTGCGGTGCTTTCCGTAAAGGCTGTTACCGGCAAGCCGGTTAAATTAATCGGTCTTGGCGAAAAGCTGGATGCTTTGGAGCCCTTCCATCCGGATCGTATGGCTTCCCGTATTCTGGGCATGGGCGATATCCTGACTCTGGTAGAAAAAATCCAGTCTACAACAGACCTCGCCAAGGCTCTGGAGATGGAGAAAAAGCTGCGCAAGGATGAATTCACCTTAGAGCAGTTCTTGGACCAGATGCAGCAGGTTAAAAAGCTGGGTTCTCTGGAAACCATCTTAGGCTTAATCCCCGGCATGGGCGGCATCAGCCAAAAGCTGAAGGAAGCTAACGTGGACGAAAAGGAATTCGACCGCATCGAAGCAATCATCCGCTCCATGACCAAGAAGGAAAGACAAAAACCCGAAATCATCAACGGCAGCCGTCGTAAACGTATCGCTGCAGGCTGCGGCATGCGTGTACAGGATATCAACAAGCTTCTGAAAAACTTCGAAGAAAGCAAGAAGATGATGAAGCGTATGCAGGGTATGGCAAAGTTTGCTTCCAAAGGCGGCTTCAAGCTACCGTTTGGCAGATAATAAATGAAAAGTTCCATGTTGTGAGATATTAATTTAAGGAGGTGAAAATCAACATGGCAGTTAAAATCCGTTTAAAACGTATGGGCGCTAAAAAAGCTCCTTTCTATCGTATTGTTGTTGCAGACGCTCGTTCTCCTCGTGATGGTCGTTTCATCGAATCCATCGGTTACTACGATTCCACCGTTCAACCGGCTAGCGTAAAAATCGATGCTGAGAAAGCTATCGACTGGATGAACAAAGGCGCTCAACCGACCGATACCGTTAAAAACCTGTTCAGCAAGGATGGTATCATGAAAAAATTTGCTGAAGCTAAAGCAGCAAAATAATTTGAGGGGGCGTGATCTACATGAAGGAATTGGTAGAAGTTATGGCCAAATCTCTTGTAAATGATCCCTCTGCAGTAGTAGTGGAGGAGGAGACCACCGGTACAACAACGGTGCTTCGCCTCCATGTTGCTTCTGAAGATATGGGTAAGGTTATTGGAAAACAGGGCCGTATCGCAAAAGCTATCAGAACTGTTATGAAAGCAGTAGCAACCCGTGAAAATGTGAAAGTCATTGTCGAAATTATTTGATTGAGGATGGTATATCGCTATGGATAAAATGATCGTTAGGGTTCCCGTCGCTGTTAAAGCAAAAGTTACTGAAGATTTAAAGTTGAAAATTGTTGGAGATCTCCAAAATACCATAAAGAATATGGAGCTTGATCTGGAGCAATTCGAGTTCCAGGCTAAAAAAGCATTGCATCAGGCTGCCAGCGATTTGAGCGTGCTTCCGGCTTTGCGCGAACAAATTGACATCGAAAGAAATAAGCGTACTGCTGCCAAACAAGAAGCAGAGGCTAAGCTGAAAAGAGCGGAAGCTCTGGAGCTGGGCGCTGAAATTGGTCATGGTACCCTGGAGCGTACTGTAGAAATTACCGTAGGCACCAATATCGATACCCTGATGGGCGCAGAAATCCTTACCGAAGACGGTAAGATTATCGCTTTCCGCGAATAATCCATGGAAAACCAAATAGTTATTGGCAAAATTGTCGCTCCGCACGGTGTGCGGGGCGATATTCGTATATTGCCGTTAACCGATAAGCCGGAACAATTTTTAGACCTGGATTATCTGCTGCTGCCGGACGGTCGCAGGCTGACCGTGAAAGCAGCACGCTTTCATAAAAGAATGGTGCTGGTGACTACTGCCGAAATCAAAAGCATGAACGAGTCCGAGCTGCTGCGCGGCATGGAGGTAAGCATTAACGCTGAGGACCTGCCGGAGCTGGAGGAAGGACGCTTCTATGTTGCTGACCTTATCGGCCTGCCTGTTTATGACGAGCAGGGCGAGCAAATCGGCACCTTTAAGGACGCACTGAGCACAGGCAGCAACGATGTTTATGTTATCGCTGTCCCCGGACAGAAGGATTACCTGCTGCCGGCACTGAAGAAATATGTCAAGGAAATCAATCTGGCAGAAAAGCGCATTGTCGTGGAGCTGCCGGAGTGGGTTGAGGCAGAATGAAGTTTTTATTTGTAACCTTATTTCCCGAACAGATTGAGCAGGCTGCAAGCCACAGCATTCTGCAGCGCGCTGCCTCCAAGGGCCTGATTGAGATGAGCTGCATCAATCCGCGCGATTTTACGCATGATGTGCATCGCACGGTGGATGATTCTCCCTTCGGTGGCGGTGCCGGCATGGTGCTGAAGCCGGAGCCGATGGTGGCTGCTATCCGCAAGGCGAAGGAGCAGCTGCCGAACGCCCGCGTTATTGCGATGTGCCCGGGCGGACGCACGCTCAAACAGAGCATTGTCGAGGAATATGCTCACAGCGGACAGGATTTTATCTTCGTCTGCGGTCATTACGAGGGCTTTGACGAGCGCATCTTCCATTGGGTAGATGAAAAGCTGTCTATCGGCGATTACGTGCTCACCGGCGGCGAAATGCCTGCCATCATCGTGATGGATGCAATTTCCCGCTTTATTCCCGGCGTACTGGGCAAGATTGAAAGTGCGGAGGAGGATTCCTTCAGCACCGGTCTTCTGGAATACCCGCAGTACACCCGTCCGGTGAACTTTGAGGGCCTGGAGGTGCCTGAGGTGCTGCGCAGCGGCAACCATGCGCTGATTAACAGCTGGCGCCTGAAGCAGTCGCTCAAGGCAACGCTCGCTCTGCGTCCCGACCTTTTGAGTGCGGAGCAGAAGGAGCTTTTGACAGGCCGCTTGCCTTATAAAATGAAAAAATCGGAGCGTCGCTTCTATGAGGAGCTGCGTGCCGAAATAGCTGCCGAGCAGGAAAAACGCACAAGCGCCGAGGTGAAGGAGGATGAGGCGAATGGCTGATTTATATGTTGGCCTGGTCCATTATCCTATCTATAACAAGCGCATGAACGTTATCGCCGGCGCGGTGACTAACTTTGATATCCACGATATTTCGCGTACCTGCCGCACTTATAACGTGCAGGGCTATTACATCATCCATCCGCTGGAGGTCCAGAAGCAGATTATCGACAAGATACTTTCCTACTGGCAGGAGGGCTATGGCAAGGTGTATAACCCCGACCGTGCCGACGCGCTGAGCCGCGTGCTGTGGCAGCCTGATATCGCAAGTGCGGTGCAGACGATTGTAGAGCGCACAGGCAAGCAGCCTTACGTTGTCACTACGGATGCACGCATTTATCCCAACACCGTTTCCTACAGCTTTATGCGCAAGCAGCTGCAGGAGGGTGACAGACCGGTGCTGCTTTTGTTCGGCACAGGCTTTGGCATCGAGGCGGAAACTATGGCCAAATTTGATTATATTCTGGAGCCTGTTTACGGCCCCTGTGACTATAATCATCTTTGCGTGCGCAGTGCCGCAGCCATTATTCTGGACAGGCTTGCAGGCGAGGCCTGGTGGGAAAAAAATTAAAGAAAAATGCAAGAAATTATACACTTTTCTCTTGCATAAATTGTTTGTCTATGATACAATTTACGTTGTGTAATACGGACGGTCCGCTGTGGAGTTCGCACATGAACGTCTATGATTTAGGAGGAAACTATGAACATTATTGAAGTACTGGAACAAGAACAACTTCGTTCCGACATCCCTGAGTTTAAAGCAGGCGACACCGTTAAAGTTTATTGCAAAATCGTCGAGGGTACCCGCGAGCGCGTTCAGCTGTTTGAAGGCGTTGTAATTTCCCGCAGTGGCTCCGGCGTTCGTGAAAACTTCACCGTTCGTCGTATTTCTTACGGCATTGGCGTAGAAAGAACTTTCCCGGTTCACAGCCCGCGTATTGAGAAAATCGTTGTAGCACGCGTTGGTATCGTTCGCCGTGCTAAACTGTATTATCTGCGTAAACTGACTGGTAAAGCTGCTCGTATCAGAGAAAAACGCTAATCAATCTTTGTTTATAGTAAAAGGGACTGTAGTAGTACGGTCCCTTTTATTACGTTATGAAGCATTTATGCTTTAAAATAAAGCAATTTTACAATTATGTCATAACTGAAGCTGTAATCTATGCTACAATATATCTATATTATTGTAGTTAAAAATCCGGCCTGTGCCGGCGATAGAGAGGAGGCTCATTAGTTGAGCAAGAAAAGTGAAACCTCCTGGCAGGATTCTGCCAGTGACTGGCTTGTTTCGATTATTATTGCGGTAGCACTCGCATTCTGCATCCGCACCTTTTTGGTAGAGCCTTATATGGTAGAAGGCTCCTCTATGTATCCTACTTTGGTAAACCATGAGCGTCTTGTCGTTGATAAGCTGAGCTACTTTGTTACCGACCCGAAGAAGGGCGAAATCGTTGTTTTCCGCTTCCCTAAGGACCAGACCCGTGACTTTATCAAGCGTGTTATTGCAGTTGGCGGTGACACTGTGGAGATGCAGCAGGGCAAGGTATTCGTCAACGGCAAGCAGCTGAACGAAACCTATATCTACCACAATGACCCGAAGGGCAAAAATATTTCCGATTACCGCAAGGTAGTTGTTCCGAAGGATACCATCTTTGTATTGGGTGATAACCGTAATAACTCTGAGGACAGCCGTTTTGCCGATGTTGGCTTTGTGCCGCTGAAGCTGGTTAAGGGACGTGCGCTGGTTGCCTTCTGGCCGCTGGACAAGATGCGCGTGCTGAAGGCTGATACGGGTATGGGCGAATGATGCTGGAGGATTTTAAGATTCAGTGGTTCCCCGGCCATATGACCAAGGCGAAGCGCATGATGGAAAGCCAGATTAAGCTGGTTGACGTTGTGGTGGAAATGCTGGACGCACGTATTCCGCGCTCCAGTACCAACCCCATGCTGCAGGATATCCTTGGCAGCAAGCCGAAGGTTATCGCACTGAACAAGATTGATATGGCAGACAAGGCCCAGACTGACCTGTGGCTGGAAAAAATTAAGCACAGCGGTCTGCCTGTGTGCAAGATTGACTGCGCTACCGGTAAGGGCGTTAAGCAGCTTATCAGTGCAGTTCAGCTGGCTGCCAAGCCGGTGATTGATAAATGGCTGAAGAAGGGCGTGCGCAACCGTCCCGTCCGCGTTATGATTGTAGGTATTCCGAACGTCGGCAAGTCTACCCTGATTAACCGCCTCGTAGGCAAGAACAAGGTAATGGCTGCCGATAAGCCGGGTGTAACACGCGGACAGCAGTGGGTAACGATTGCCAAGGGCTTAGAGCTTTTGGATACGCCTGGTGTACTCTGGCCTAAGTTTGAGGACCCGTCGGTGGGCTTTGCGCTTGCTGTTACCGGTGCAATCAAGGAGGATGTATTCGACAGGGAGCAGGCCGTAGAGCTGCTGCTTGATCTGTTGATACGCAAATATCCTCAGGATTTGCAAACTAAATATGCAGTAAGCCTCGAGCAGGGTGATGATGTCAACGCCGTTATGGCAAAGATTGCCGTTGCTAGAGGTTGTCTGAAGTCTGGTGGACTGCTGGACCTTGATAAGGTTATTCAGCTTGTACTCAGAGACTTCCGAGCAGGACGTTTAGGGCGGTTTACAATCGACGAGCCTTGATTTGTCGTGCCATAAAAACCGCCGTAGGGCGGTTTTTCTTTATGCAAAAATAAAAGTTAAGGGGGATGCAAAATGAATATTACCGAAATCAAGGAGCTGCTGGCAGGCGCACCGACGGCGGAGCAGCTGGCGACACTGGCAGCAGACGAGCGCAAGGGAGTACAGAAGCTTTTGGCAGCATACAACAAACGTCTGGAGAAGGCGGCGGCAGAGAAGGAACGCTTCACGGCGATGCTGAAATTGGAACGTGAGCTGTACGCCGAAGGCTGCGAGCTGATTGCCGGCGTAGATGAGGCAGGACGCGGACCTTTGGCAGGACCGCTGGTTATCGCTGCCGTTATTCTGCCTAAGGATGTGTTTATCAGCGGACTGAACGATTCCAAGCAGCTTTCCGCTGCCAAACGCGATATGCTGTATAACGAGGTTATGGCCAAGGCGCTGGATATCGAGGTAAACATCGTCAGCGTCAGCAATATTGATGAGCTGAATATCTATGCCGCAACGCAGCAGAGCATGGCGCAGGTGCTGGAAAACCTGCACTGCAAGCCGCAGGCGGCGCTGATTGACGCAATGCCGGTGAAGGTTCCCGGGATGAAGATTGAATCTGTGGTGCACGGTGATGCGCTGAGCGCTTCTATTGCCGCTGCTTCCATTATTGCGAAGGTAACCCGTGACCGCATCATGGAGCGTCTGGACGTTGTTTATCCTGCCTACGGCTTTGCGCATAACAAGGGCTATGGCAGCGGCGCACATATGCAGGCTGTGAGCGAGCTGGGTGCCACACGCTGGCACCGCCGCAGCTTTGAGCCTGTGAAGAGCATGCAGCTGCCGCCAGTGGCTGCTGAGGAAAATATCCTCTATGCTCCGCAGACTGATAACTATGAGTACCCCGTCGAGGAGTAGTCTTGGGAAATACGGCGAAGATTTTGCCTGCCGCTATCTGCAAAATATGGGTTATAAACTGTTAGCCCGCAACTTTCGCTGTCACCGTTATGGTGAAATTGATCTTATTGTTGAAAAAAGTGGCTGTATCAGCTTCATAGAGGTCAAGACGCGTGCTTCTACCCGGTTCGGCAGACCGATAGAGGCCGTGACACCGGCAAAGCAAAGAAAAATTCATCGTTGCGCTGAATATTATCTCCAATGCAGAGGTCTGCTGGAGCAGCCGCCGGTGCTTTCCTTTGATGTAGTAGAAATTATCATTGAAAGCACTGCGGCTATCAGAATCAGGCATTGGCCGCACTGCTTTTAAAAGAAAAGGAGTGTTGATAATGTTTGCACAGATTCTTGGCGAAACAACTTGTGGTATTGATGGTGTACAGATTTTGGTGGAGGTGGACGTGAGCAACGGCCTGCCAAGCTTCGATCTGGTGGGACTGCCGGCGATGGCTGTGCGTGAGTCCAAGGAGCGCGTGAAGGCGGCGCTGCGTAATTCCGATTATCCCTTCCCGATGACGCGGATTACGGTCAATTTGGCACCTGCCGATTTGCGCAAGGAGGGCAGCGGCCTTGATCTGCCTATTGCCGTAGGCCTCATGACCTGCGGCAGAATTCTGGAGCCCGAAAAGCTGGAAAGCAAGGTTTTCATCGGCGAGCTGTCGCTGGACGGCAGAATCCGCAAGGTTTCCGGCGTGCTTTCCATGATTATGGATGCCAAGAAGTGCGGGGCGCAGGAGGTGTATATTCCGCAGGCCAACGCTGCCGAGGGCAAGCTGATTCACGGCATTGATGTGTATACTGTGGCAACCTTAAAGGAGCTGGTGGAGCACCTGAAGGGGAAGAACACGCTGACGCCGCTGCCGAAGGAAAATATTCTGCAGAACAATAACAGGATTTATCATGTGGATTTTGCCGATGTCAAAGGACAGCTTGTGGCGCGCAGAGCCCTGGAAATTGCTGCCGCCGGCGGTCACAGTATCCTGATGGTTGGTTCTCCGGGCTGTGGGAAGACGATGCTGGCGCGCCGTTTGGTGACAATTTTGCCGCCTATGACAGAGGCCGAGGCACTGGAGGTCACCAAGATTTACAGCATTGTGGGACTTTTGCCGCAGGCAGACAGCGTTATGCTGGAGCGTCCGTTCCGCAGTCCGCATCACAGCATCAGCGGCAGCGCCTTGCTTGGCGGAGGCAGTACACCGCGCCCGGGGGAGGTTACTTTGGCGCATAACGGTGTACTGTTTTTGGACGAGCTGCCGGAATTTGAACGCGCTACGCTGGAAATGCTGCGTCAGCCGCTGGAGGATGGCGAGGTGAGCATTTCGCGTGTGAGGGCGGCAATGACCTTCCCGAGCAAGTTTATTTTATGTGCTGCTCAAAACCCGTGCCCCTGTGGGTTCCTTGGCGACAGCGTGCACCGCTGTTCCTGTAAACAAGCGGAAATTGACAGCTACAAGCGCAAGATTTCCGGTCCGCTGATGGACAGAATCGATATGCAGATTAATCTGAGCAGGGTGGAGTTCAGCGAGCTGAAAACTAAGGAAAAGGGCGAAGCCTCTGCTGCTATCCGCGAACGTGTGGTGAAGGCGCGCCTGCTGCAGCAGGAGCGCTTGGAGGCCTTGGGGATGCACTGCAATGCGCAGATGGGACGGAGCGAGGTTGTTAAATATTGCCAGTTGGACGCGGCGGCGCAGAACGTTATGGAGCGCTACTTTAATATGCTCAATCTCAGTGCCCGCAGCCATGACCGCATTCTGAAGGTGGCACGCACGATTGCGGACCTTGCGGGCAGTGAAAGCATTGAGGCGGTGCATCTGGCGGAGGCTATTCAGCTGCGCACCAGCGTGCGTCCGTAGGGAGCAGAGAAGTCTTGCGTAGCTGCAAGATATGCTTTTCTTGGCAAATATGCTATAATTTAAGAAGAAATATTTGAAGCAAGGAGATGGAATGATGCGTAAGACCTTTAATACGACAGCTGTTTGCATACCCGGCGAGCATTATATGGTTGATATCAGTGGACGACTGCAAAAGATTAAAGAAATGATTGCTGCAAAAAAGTATTTCACCATCAACAGAGCACGCCAGTATGGTAAGACAACAACGCTGCAGGCACTTTTCGGCTATCTGCAAAGTGAATATTACACCGTCTTGCTGGACTTTCAAACCTTTGATGCTTCTAAATTTAAGGACGGCAATATATTTTCTATTGCGTTCGCAGGCTCTTTTTTACATGCGCTGAAGCGTAACCGCCTGTCGGAAAATACTGCCTTGGAAAAGGCCTGTGCAGATTTGAAAAATGCTGCTGTAATCAGTAACAGTATTTTCAGTCTGAAGGAGCTTTTTGAATGCCTGAGAGATATCTGTGCAGCGAGCGATAAGCCTATCGTTCTGATGATTGATGAGGTGGACAGTGCTTCTAATAATCAGGTTTTTTTAGATTTTTTGGCACAGCTCAGGGCGCAGTATATCGAACGTGCCTGGCAGCCTGCGTTTCAATCTGTTATCCTTGCCGGAGTATATGACATCAAAAATCTTAAACAAAAGCTGCGTGCGGATGAAGAGCATAAATATAACAGTCCTTGGAACATAGCGGCGGATTTTACGATAGACATGAGCTTTTCACAAGCCGAGATTGCTGCTATGCTTAATGAATATGCCAAGGATTACGGACTTGCTTTTGATACCGGAATCTTTGCGGGCTGGATTTACGATTATACGGCAGGCTATCCGTTTTTGGTTTCCAGATTGTGCCAGCTGCTCGATGAAAAGGTTTGCTTAATGCCGGAATATGCTTCTAAAAAAGCTGCCTGGACTAAGGATGGCTTTAATGCGGCAGTACGCCTGCTTTTGCAGGAGAAAAATACCCTGTTTGAATCCTTGATAGGGAAGTTGCACGCCTACCCGAAGCTGAACCGGATGCTGAAGGCAGTACTTTTCTCCGGCAATATGTATCCTTACAGCGCCGATGAAGCAGCTATTGATATGGCTACGATGTTTGGCTTTATAAAAAATAAAGACGGGTATGTAGCGATTGCCAACAGAATTTTTGAAACCAGACTCTATAATTATTATCTGGCGGAGGATGAGCTGCAGAAGAATGAGCTTTACAAAGCATCTCTTCAGGATAAGAATCAGTTTATAACTAATGGCAGACTGGATATGGAGCTGGTGCTCCAAAAATTCATTGTGCATTTTAATGATATTTTCGGTTCGTGTGATGAGCGCTTTCTGGAGGAGGAGGGAAGAAAGTACTTTTTGCTGTACTTGCGTCCTATAATCAACGGAACCGGCAACTATTATATCGAAGCGCGTACAAGGGATTTATGCAGAACAGATGTGATAGTTGATTATAATGGTGAGCAGTATATTATCGAAATGAAAATTTGGCGCGGAAACGAATATAATAATCGCGGTGAAAGCCAATTAGCTGCTTATCTTGATGCTTATCATACTAAGGTTGGCTATCTGCTGAGCTTTAGCTTTAACAAAAATAAGCAGGCAGGAGTGCAGCGGATCAATGCAGGGGATAAGGTTATCATTGAGGCAGTAGTTTAAGTTTGGTCTATTAACGCTTTGCGTATTACTGACGGTAGTACGCAGAGCGTTTTTTGTTGCTTTCTTTCTTGAAATGATGTAAAATAAAAGAAAACGAAAGGAGCGAAAGATAATGACAAAAGAAACACTTGCGTATGAGAATATCGACAGAGAGTTTAAAGAGCTGTACGTCAGCGACATTAAAAAAACTGTAGTTGCTTTTGCTAATACAGAGGGCGGAATTTTATATATAGGCATAAATGATGCAGGAGAGGTTGTCGGTCTGCAAAACGTAGACGATGTAATGCAGCAGACAGCCAATACGCTTAAGGACAGCATTGCACCGGATGTTATGCCATTTGTCAAAATACGCGCAGTTACCAAAGAAGGTAAACAGATTATTGAGGTTGCGGTGCAAAACGGCACGAGCAGACCGTATTATATTCGTGAAAAAGGCTTAAAGCCAAGCGGTGTTTATATCAGGCAGGGGAGCAGCAATCAGCAGCTGAGCGATGAAGGCATTCGCCGTATGCTAATAGAGGTTAACGGTAAAAGCTATGAAAGCATGCGCAGTATGCAGCAGGAGCTGACCTTTACTGCTTTACGCAAGCATTTTCGGCAGCGTGAGCTGAAATTGGATGAGGCGCAGCTGCGCACTCTTAAGCTCATCGGTGACGATGGCTTGTACACGAATCTGGCGCTGCTGCTTTCCGAGCAGTGCGAGCATTCGCTGAAGGTTGCGGTTTTTCAGGGCAGTACGAGAGCGGTTTTTCGCGACAGACGTGAGTTTACTGGCTCCTTGCTGCAGCAGCTTTACGATGCTTACGCATTTATAGATAATTATAATAAAACCAAAGCAACCTTTCACGGTCTGGAGCGTGTAGATACGCAGGATTATCCGCCTGAGGCTGTGCGCGAGGTGCTGCTGAACTGCATTGTGCACCGTGATTACAGCTTCAGCGGCAGCACGTTGGTTAATATTTACGATGACCGCATTGAGTTTATCTCTTTGGGAGGACTTGTTACGGGCTTAAAAATGGAAACGATTTTTATCGGCGTATCGCAGACGCGCAATCCTGCGCTGGCTGCTGTGTTCTACCGCTTGCGTTTAATAGAGAGCTTTGGTACGGGGATTGAAAAAATTCAGCAAAGCTATTTGGGCACTGAAGCAAGGCCGGAATTTATTGCGGTTTACGGTGGCTTTAAGGTTATTTTGCCCAATATTAATGAGGTGCAGGCCAAGGAGCTGGGCATCAGCGAAACGCAGGGATGCTATGGCTTTGCGGATGAAAAGGACAAAGTAATGCAGCTGGCTGCTATGCAGGGCTATGTTACCCGCAAGCAGGTTGAGGATGCCTTGCAGGTGAAAACAACTAAGGCCTATATGCTTTTGCAGGAGCTGTGTGATGCAGGCAGGCTGGCGCCTATCGGGGTAGGGAGAAGCAGAAAGTATGTTAGCATGTAAGCTTAACGCTCTGCGTATTACTGACGGTAGTACGCAGAGCGTTTTTTGTTACAAATCTGTAACCTGCTTTACAAAATCACGGATAAATAAAAAAATCTGCAAGATTTTGTACAAAGTTGTTGACGAAAGATATCCGCAGTGGTAAACTAGGCACAACTTCAAAAAAACCACAAACCGTTGAGACGGAGATCAAGTCAGAAGATGCGCTTACAGAGAGTTCGGGCAGGTGGAAGCCGGATAGAGATGCAGGCTGATAAATGGACCGTTGAGGGTGCTGTCAAATCGCTTCGGCGAGAGTATTCGGCAACGCAACACCGGCGTTAAAGGTGAGGAGTGTGATGGCACTCTGCGAGAGCGCGTCGCAATGGCGGCGAAACAAGGTGGTACCGCAGGTATAAGTATTTACAGCCTGTCCTTGGAATTGCTTAGAAAAGCTAAGCAGCTTCAGGACAGGCTTTTTTGTATAACAAAACTGTGATAGACCTTCTCGTAGAATGTTAGCGTAAACTATGGGAGGAATTAAAATGATTAAAGAAGCTATTGTAAAAATCGTCGGCAAAGAGGACTTAACCTATAACGAAGCATATGACGTAATCAACGAGATTATGAGCGGTGAAACAAGCGCAACACAGAATGCGGCCTTTCTGGCAGCGCTTTCTACCAAGAGCACTACGGCGGAAACTACCGATGAAATCGCCGGATGCGCTGCTGCAATGCGTGACCACGCACTGAAATGCGAAACCGGCATGGACATCTTTGAAATCGTCGGTACCGGCGGCGACGGCTCCAACAGCTTCAACATCTCTACAACCTCCGCTCTGGTTGCTGCGGCAGGCGGCATGAAGGTTGCTAAGCATGGCAACCGCGCCGCTTCCTCCAAATGTGGCACTGCGGATTGCCTGGAGGCATTGGGTGTGAACATTCAGCAGGACCCGGAAAAATGTGTGGAGCTGTTAAAAGAAGTTGGCATGTGCTTCTTCTTCGCACAGAAATACCACACCTCGATGAAATATGTAGGACCTATCCGCAAGGAGCTGGGCATACGCACCGTATTCAACATCCTCGGACCTTTGACGAACCCAGGCAGCCCGAAGATGCAGCTCTTGGGTGTGTATGACGAGTATCTGGTTCAGCCGTTGGCGCAGGTATTGATGAACCTGGGAGTTAAGCGTGGCATGGTGGTTTACGGTCAGGACAGACTTGATGAGATTTCGCTGAGCGCACCGACTACCGTTTGCGAGTTCAAGGACGGCTGGATGAAAAATTACGTGATTAAGCCTGAGGACTTCGGCATGGAGCGCTGCACCAAGGCTGATCTGGCAGGCGGTCTGCCGGAGGAAAACGCTAAGATTACGCGCGACATTCTGGCGGGAGCGCAGGGACCGAAACGCAATGCAGTTTTGCTGAACGCCGGCGCCAGCCTGTATATCGGCGGCAAGGCTGAGAGCTTTGCGGATGGCGTGAAGCTGGCGGCAGAGCTGATTGACAGCGGCAAGGCACTGCAGACATTGGAAAAGCTGATTGAGCTGAGCAATAAATAAGCTGATTAAAGAGGTTAGATTATGATTTTAGATGAGATTGCGGAATATACCAAAGAGCGTGTGCGGGCGCTCAAAGCGCACAAAAGCCTTTACGCGGTGCGTGATGAGGCAGAGGGCAGACCGCAGGGCAAGGATTTCAGGGCAGCGCTTGCTGCCCCTGGCCTGAGTGTAATCGCCGAGCTGAAGAAGGCATCCCCCTCGAAGGGCATCATTGCTCCAGATTTTACGGACATCTACCTGCGCAAGTCTGCGGAGTACGAGGCAGGCGGCGCAGCAGCCATCTCCTGCCTGACGGAGCCGAAGTTCTTTCAGGGCAGCGATGCTTACCTGCAGGCGGTGCGCCAAAGAGTGGAGCTGCCGCTTCTGCGCAAGGATTTTACGCTGGACGAATACCAGATTTACGAGGCCAAATGCATCGGAGCCGACGCTGTTCTGCTTATCTGCAGCCTGCTGAGTGCAGCGCAGCTGGGCGAATACCTGGCGCAGGCGCAGGAGCTGGGGCTGAGCGCTCTGGTGGAGGCGCACACCGCAGGCGAGGTGCAGATGGCACTGGCGGCAGGAGCGGAAATCATCGGCGTGAACAACCGCAATCTCAAGGATTTCAGCGTGAACACGCTAAACAGCCTGCGCCTGAGGGATGCGATTCCCGCAAGCAAGCTCTTCGTAGCGGAAAGCGGCATTCAATGCGCTGCAGATGCCAAGGCGCTGAAGCAGGCAGGCGTGCAGGCGGTGCTGGTGGGCGAAGCATTGATGCGCAGTGCGGATGCGGCGGCGATGCTGAAGGAGATGCGTGATGCGTAAGGTAAAGGTTAAAATCTGCGGCCTGAAGCGTGCGCAGGATATAGAGTGCGTCAACAGGCTGCTGCCCGATTATATAGGCTTCGTTTTTGCCAAGACCAAACGCGAGGTGACGGAGCAGCAGGCAGCACAGCTGAAGGCAATGCTTAACCCGCAGATTAAGGCAGTCGGCGTTTTCGTCAATGCCGAGATAGATAAGATTATACGCCTGGCTAAAAGCAGGACGATAGACATCATCCAGCTGCACGGTGACGAGGATGCAGCCTACTGCGAAAGGCTGCGGATGCAGACGGAGCTGCCGATTATCAAAGCAGTCCGCGTGAAGGACGCAGGCTCCTTTGAAAATCTGCAAGCCTATCCCTGCGATTACCTGCTCTTTGATACCTATACCAAGGGGCAGTACGGCGGCACCGGCAAGCGTTTTGATTTAGCGCTGGTGGCAGATGAAAAAATCAAGAAGCCGTATTTTATCGCAGGCGGTCTTGAGGCAGCGAATGTTGCAGATGTATTGAAAAACAGTAACGCTTTTGCCGTAGATGTAAGCGGTGGCGTAGAAACAGAAGGGTTCAAGGACTCGGAAAAAATTGCCGCATTTATAGCGGAGGTAAGGGGAGATAACGATGACAAAAGGTAGATATGGTATTCACGGCGGTCAATACATGCCGGAAACTTTGATGAACGCAGTTCTGGAATTAGAGGCTGCCTATGAAAAATTTAAAAACGATCCCGAATTCAAGGCGGAGCTGGCGCGCCTGTACCGCGAATATGCCAACAGACCGTCCCTGCTGTATTACGCAGAGAAGATGACCAAGGACTTGGGTGGCTGCAAGATTTATCTGAAGCGTGAGGATTTGAACCACACCGGCGCTCATAAAATCAACAATGTTCTGGGACAGATTCTGCTGGCGCAGAAGATGGGCAAAAAGCGTGTTATTGCCGAAACCGGCGCAGGCCAGCACGGTGTTGCGACTGCTACCGTGGCGGCGCTGATGAACATGGAATGCGTTGTTTACATGGGCAAGGAGGACTGCGAGCGTCAGGCGCTCAACGTGTTCCGCATGGAGCTTTTAGGTGCGAAGGTTGTGCCTGTAAGCAGCGGCACCGGTACCCTGAAGGACGCAGTAAACGAAGCGCTGCGCGTATGGACGGAACGCGTTGAGGATACCTACTATGTTCTGGGCAGCGTTATGGGCCCGCATCCGTATCCGGAAATCGTGCGTGACTTCCAGAAGATTATCGGCGAGGAAATCAAGGCGCAGATGCTGGAAAAGGAAGGACGCCTGCCTGACGTGCTGGTGGCTTGCGTAGGCGGCGGCTCCAATGCTATGGGTATGTTCTATGACTTCATCGAGGACAAGGACGTGCGCTTAATCGGCGTAGAGGCTGCAGGCCTGGGCGTAGATAATCCCAAGAACGCCGCAACAATTGCTAACGGCAAGCTGGGCATCTTCCACGGCATGAAGAGCTACTTCCTGCAGGATGAATACGGCCAGATTGCTCCGGTTTATTCCATCTCCGCCGGTCTTGATTACCCCGGCATCGGCCCCGAGCATGCTTATCTGCACGACATCGGCCGCGCGGAATATGTTCCTGCTACCGATAAGGAGGCAGTTGACGCTTTCAACTATCTTTCTAAAACAGAAGGCATTATCCCCGCAATCGAAAGTGCGCATGCCGTAGCCTACGCTATGAAGCTGGCACCAACTCTGCCGAAGGATAAGATTATGGTTATAAATATTTCCGGCCGCGGTGATAAGGACGTTGCCGCAATCGCACGTTATATGGGAGTTGATTTGCATGAATAGAATACAAAAGGCATTTGACGAAAAGAAAAAGGTATTTATCGGCTTTGTGACCGCTGGCGATCCCAATCTTGCTACAACCAAGGAGCTGGTGAGAGCCATGATTAAGGGCGGGGCAGGACTTATAGAGTTCGGCATTCCCTTCTCCGACCCCGTGGCTGAGGGCGAGGTTATCCAACAAGCGGATATGCGTGCGTTGGCGGCAGGCACTACTACCGATAAAATTTTTGATCTCGTAGCGGAGCTTCGCGAGGAAACACAGGTACCGCTGGTATTTTTGACCTACGCTAACCCGATTTATGCCTACGGTGCGGAAAAATTCTTTACCCGCTGCGAAGAAACATGTGTAGACGGCGTCATCATACCGGATATACCGTACGAGGAGCGCGAGGAGATGCGTCCGTTCAGCGAACCGCATAACGTTGCCCTGGTGCCGCTGATTGCGCCTACCTCCAAGGACCGCATCCAGAAAATTGCCGCTATTGCCCAAGGCTATGTATATGTAGTTTCTTCCTTAGGCGTTACCGGTGTGCGCAGCAACATCACTACCGATATTGACGGCATTGTGGCAGAGGTGCGCAAGGCTACCGATATTCCGGTGGCTGTAGGCTTCGGTATCGCTGCTCCCGAGCAGGCGTACAAGATGGCCAAGGCCAGTGACGGCGCTATTGTGGGCAGTGCGATTGAAAAAATCGTGGCACAATACGGCGAGGCTTCTCCCGAGCATGTTTACGAATACGTCAAGAGTATGTCCGAAGCGGTTGCCAAGGCAGCTGCGGAGGCTTAATTACAAAGGTTTGGGCACAAAAAAACTCCGTTCCTTACTGCACAGGCAGCAGGGAGCGGAGTTTTTCGGTTTAAATTATTGCAGCGGCATGGGCTCAGTGCCACCGTTTACTGCGTCCGGCTGTTCAAAAATGAAGGCAGGGGACGGATAGTAGAATTTGCAGTGCTGGAAGTTGATAACTTCGGTGGAGAAGCGTTTCAGCAGAGCATAGGAAGCGCGCTCTTCGAAATCAATCAGGTTGTCCTTGTTGATATCAGCGTCTTTTACGATTACCAGCAGATAAGCCGGTACTTCCGGTGCATCCTCGGGAACCTGGCTGCGGTCGAGAGGGATGTTCGGAATAATTTCCAGATCACCGATAGGCTGTTGGTTTTCATTGTACAGCATAGCATGATAAACATTTTCGTACAGGGTACGAGCGAGTCTTAAAGAATAAGCTCCGGAACTCATATTATTCACTCCTTAAAAAGATGTTTTTGATGACTCTCGCTTTTATCAGAAAAAGCAATAAACATAACGCTAATATTGTAACATAGATTACGGAAATAAGCAAAATGAATCTATAATGAAATGATTCCACAGTGATTTATGCAGAAAAGCTGTATTAATAATCACAAAATAGCAAGAATTTTTCATAGAATCTGCATTTTTATGCCAATGTATTCTGTATACATGACGTTTCTGTCAATTTTTTAGCAGGATTTTACACAATGTTGACGAATAAGAAGAATAACAATATGTTGCTGCGTGAATTTTGTTATCTTAGCACATATGTATATTAAAGGAGGGGAACTCTTATGAAAAAACTCTTGGCTTTTTTACTTGGTATCATGGTTATGGCTACTATGATTGCCGGCTGCGGCGGTGGAGATAAGAAAGATGATAAAAAACCTGCTGCACAAAAATTCATTAACATTGCTACCGGCGGTACCTCCGGTACCTACTTCCCGTTAGGCGGTGCTCTGGCTGATATCCTGAATAAAAATATTCCGGGTACCAATGCTTCCGCACAATCTACCGGCGCTTCCGTAGCAAACGTAAACCTGCTCAGCCAAGGCAAGGTTGAAATTGCTTTTATTCAAAATGATATTGCTTACTATGCTGCCAACGGCACTGAAATGTTCAAAGGCAAACAGGTTGCCGGCCTGCAAGGTCTTGCAACTCTGTATCCGGAAACCGTACAGATTGTAACCCTGAAAAAATCCGGTATCAAATCTGTTGCTGATTTCAAAGGCAAACGCATCGCTGTAGGTGCTGCAGGCTCCGGTACCGAAGCTAACGCTCGCCAGATTATGGAAGCATATGGCATTAAATATGATGATATTAAGGTTCAATACTTGTCCTTCGGTGAAGCTGCAAGTGCTCTAAAAGACGGCAACGTTGATGCTGCTTTCGTAACCGCAGGCCATCCGACCGCTGCTATTCAGGATATCGCAACTCAGAACGACGTTGTACTGGTTCCAGTTGATGCTGACAAGGCTGACGCTCTGATCAAACAATATCCGTTCTACACCAAGCTGGTTATCAAAGCCGGTACTTATCCGAAGCAGGATGCTGACGTTACCGCAGTAGCAGTAAAATGCATGCTGGCAGTAACCGATAAGATGGACGAAAACACCGCTTATGCAATTGCTAAAGCTCTGTACGGCAACCTTGACCGTATGAAATCTGCTCACTCCGCAGCAAATGCTATCAGCAAAGCAACTGCTAAAGACGGCATGTCCATTAAGCTGAACCCGGGTGCTGAAAAATTCTTTAACGAAAAATAAGGATTTTAAATGATGCCGAACTTCAAAGACCGGAAACCGGCGTTTGCCGGTGGCCGGTCTTTTTTCCCAGTAAAGAATTTAGTAATTATTGTAAGCGTTGTGTTAATGCTTTTGGGGTGGTATAGTACGCGCCTGGTGGTGGCGATTATACCTGAGGGAGCTTCGGGAGCTGTTACTTTTGCCACAGCGGCAGGTGATGAATGGTACATCAGCCTGACGCATTCGGTGGAAAAAACTGCCTGGAATGATTATTTCAGGGTTAACGGCGCAAATAACATGACCATGACGCACACCCGCTTTTCCTCGCTGGGCTGGGGCTATCCTTATTCCGTTGCCGATGGCAAGCTGACGCAGACTGCCGACGGTAAGTTTGATATGGAGATGAACCGCCCCTATAAGGAGGTTGCCCTGCGTATATCCGAGCAGGCAATGCCGCACATTGTCCACGGCGGCGACAGCTATGACCTGATTGCCTTGTACGGACAGGGGACTGCGGTAACAGTGAAGGTCATGTATCGATATCAGTACTGGTTGGAACGGTACTTATAGGTTTTATTTTAATATTATAATGAGAGGAGCTGATACCCATGTCTGAAAAAGAAAAGAAAGTAAAAGAGCTTTCAGCAGAAGAGGTATTGCAAAAATTTGACAAGGAATCAGACAAGCGTGAGCTTACAGGTGTGTGGGGTAAAATTATTTCCGCAATCTGTATTCTGTTTGCACTTTTCCAATTATATACAGCCACCTTCGGTGTGCTGGACGCGCATCTGCAGCGCGCTATTCACTTAGCCTTCGGCTTTTTATTGATTTTCCTGCTGTATCCCAGCAGACATTCCTGGTCCCGCAGCAAGATGCATCCCTTTGATGCCTTCCTGGCACTGCTCAGCGCAGGTACTGCCATGTATCTGGTTGTGAACTATCAGGAGCTGGTGCTGCGTGCCGGCATGAATACGGAAACCGACTTCATCGTCGGCCTTATCGGTACGATTATGGTTTTTGAAGCAGCGCGCCGCGTAGTAGGCTGGCCGATGATTATCGTTGCCTTCTGCTTCATGCTGTACGCCTTCTTCGGTCCTTATATTCCCGGTATTCTGGCGCATCGCGGCGTTGGCGTGCAGGAAATGTTTGACCATCTGTTCTTCACTACCGAGGGTATTTTCGGTACGCCTATGGGTGTATCTTCTACCTTTATTTATCTGTTCATCCTCTTTGGTGCATATCTGGAAACCACCGGTCTGGGCAAATTCTTCATTGATATTGCCAACGCTATCGCAGGCTGGGCAGCAGGCGGACCGGCAAAGGTTGCCGTACTGTCCTCCGGCCTCATGGGCACTGTTTCCGGCAGCTCCGTTGGTAACGTTGCCGGCACCGGCGCTTTCACTATCCCGATGATGAAAAAGCTGGGTTATCGTCCGGCATTTGCGGGCGCTGTTGAGGCTGCTGCTTCTACCGGCGGTCAGCTGATGCCTCCTGTAATGGGCGCTGCTGCCTTCCTGATGGCAGAATTTGTAGGCGTACCGTACTTTGATGTTGTTAAGGCTGCCGTAATCCCGGCAATGCTGTACTACATCGGCGTATGGCTGGGCGTTCATTACGAAGCTAAAAAGTTCGGCCTGAAGGGCACTCCGCGTGACCAGCTGCCGAAGTTCAAGGAACTGTTCATGGAAAAAGGCCATCTGGCTATTCCGTTAATCGTTATCGTTTACCTGCTGGTAAGCGGTTATACTCCTATGCGTGCTGCTTTGGCAGCCATCGTGCTGACCATCGTTTGCGCTTGCCTGCGTAAATCCACCCGCATCGGCTTCAAGCAAATCGTCCAAGGCCTTATTGACGGCTCCAAGGGTGTGCTTGGCGTGCTGATTGCCTGTGCTACCGCAGGTATCATCATCGGCGTTGTTACCAAAACCGGCGTTGGCCTGAAGATTGCCACTGCTCTGCTGGACTTGGCAGGCGGTAATCTGCTGCCGGCAATGTTCTTCACCATGATCACTTCTCTGATTCTTGGCATGGGCGTGCCGACAACGGCCAACTATGTAATTACCTCTACCATTGCAGCGCCTGCTCTGGTGCAGATGAATGTACCGGTGCTGGCAGCGCACATGTTCGCGTTCTATTTCGGTATCGTTGCCGACGTTACACCGCCTGTTGCCTTGGCTGCTTATGCCGGCGCAGGTATTGCTGGTGCTAACCCGATGCGTACCGGCGTTATCGCTGCTAAGCTGGCGATTGCAGCGTTCATCGTACCGTACATCTTCGTACTGGCACCTGAGCTGCTGATGATCAACGCAACTCCGTTCACTATCTGCTACAGCGCCTTCACCGCGATTGTAGGTATGTGGGGTGCTTCCATGGCGATGATTGGTTTCTGCAACAATCTGCTGAACATTCCGCAGCGTATCCTGTTCCTCGTTGGCGGTATCTGCATGATTATCCCTGGCGTATTTACCGACGGTATCGGTGTTGCGCTCGTTGCTGTTGCCTATGTATGGCAGCGCATGAACAAGGTTAAGGGTGCGATTCAGCAAGACGGAGAAGACCTGTAAGCCGAAAATTTCATAGCAAGTTTCATAGTCCTGCGTGCATTTAAGATGCTGCGCAGGACTTTTTTTGCTCTTTATTATACTAAGCTTTTGGGATTTATTATGCTTTCGGATAGGCAGCTTGCCGGTTTCATTCCGCTCCTGCGGGGATGCTTGCCATAAATCATTATATATAATGAAGAAAACCTTCAGACTTTTATGTCCGGGGGCTTTTGTTTTCTATAAAGATGGGCTGCCGCACTTTGTGTACGACAGCCCCTGTGCCATATGATTAGTCTTTAGTATATTTTTGCTTGTATATACTATTTACTGCTGTGCATATGGAAATTGCATCACAAGTCTTTCCTGCAATACGCGGGTTAAGGTGTCGATATTGGCACTCAGCTTTTCAATTCTGCCTTCCATACGGACCAGAAGATACGAGCTGACGAGCATGGGGAAACCGTAATCCGCTGCAGCGGAGAGAAGTCTGTCAAATTCCATGAGGATCACTCCTTAGTGCTTTTTACGCCAGAACTTGGACGTTACGATTGACCACACGAGCTTCAAAAGCCTGAACCAAGTCACCGCCGACAGTGTTGAACACGTTGGCAGCGACGATTTTTTGCATGGCTTCGTCGGTTTCGGCTTTGGTGAGGTTTTCTTTGGGGTTGGAGATGGTGATGATTTTGGTGCTGCCTGCAGCGTTTTTAAAGACGAGTTGTAAAGATTTTTCCATGGGTGATTGCTCCTTTGTGTCATAATGATTATTTAAGTTAAATGCTTATTGTTAGAAGTTAGGTAGCAGAGAGGCTCCCCTAGGGGGGAGCTGTCACCCGATAGGGTGACTGAGAGGGGACTGAAAGCAACGTTGCTTTAGGCAGAACCCCTCTCCGCCTCGACAAGCTCGGCACCTCTCCCCAAGGAGAGGCTCTACTGCTTATTTACTTTGGCGTTCTGCTTACGCTTCCGCCAGCTCACTCTTCTCGCTCAGCTCAATATCCTTATAAGGCTTTTCCATCAGACCGCCGAGGGCAGTGCCTGCCTCGTACACCTTGTCCAGTGCAGCGTCAGTCTTGATTCCGTTGAAGTTTTTCGCCTTATACTTGGTAGTGCCGTCGGCACCGGTGCCATCCTCAACATTGATTACCAGAGTACGTTTCAAAATTTCCTGATTAATTTCTGCCATAGATTAAAACTCCTTTCGATGATGAAAAAATAATGGGTAGATGATTTGCAGCATTTACGCTGCCAGCAGCTCAGGCTGCTCCGCCTTGGGTTCATGCGGCTGCAGCAGCTTGTCCCTGAGCATACTGTGCAAATACGCCAAAGCTTTTTTCCGCAGCAGCACGCCTCCCGGGCGCAGGGCCCTCGTTTCCGGCATGCCTTTGAGCATGTACAAATCCCAGCGCATATCGGGATCACCTTGACCGGGACCGTATTGGTCGCGACTGGCTGCTTCGGCATGAGTCATTACCGTATCATTATTGATTTCCAGTTCCAACTCGTGACACAGGATAGCGACAACCATCGCCATCTGTTCCACCTGCAGCATCGTGGGTGGATATGCGCCAAACACAGGATTGCATTTGTAGGCAAGGATTGCATCCTTAGCGCAACAAAGAGTGACGCCAATGGAGCGACTGTTGCGACGCCAGGTGTGCGATTTATATTCGCGCAGCATGTTGCAGGTGAGGTAAAGCTCGCCCTGCTCGCCGATGTTGATGTGGTAATCATCAAAAACCTGCTCGTAGGTTCCTGCCGTCCAATGCAGATAGATGTGATTGATACCGCCTTTGGCATTCTTAGCCAAGATTCGCAGCTGTTCATGATTAATTCTGCGGGGATTTGTTACAAGCATATATCAAAAAGCTCCTTTGTATTTTTTCTCCCATGCGCCTACTTGCATATCCGGATTCTGTTTTCAGCAAGAGGCGGGAGTGTGTTGTTTTTGCCTCTCACTATACTAATGGCTTTTTTTTGCGATTTTTTCACCCCCTCAGTAAAAAAAATTTTAAAAAATATTTTTCTAAAAAAATTTGCACAGGGGGGTGAAAATTTTAGCATTTTTAGCCATTAGTATAATGAGTTTTCTTTTTTCTCTCTTTCTTTTTTATAATTTTTTCTTTCTGTCTTTATTTCTTTTGGCTGTGATAACAACTACTAGCGTAAGCTAGTAGTAACCTTGTTCTTTAGAGTACTACCTAAAGGATAGACGTAAAGTACGGTAGAAGTAGAGCGTAAACAAAAAGCGTCCCGCCCACATTAGGGCAGAACGCTTAGAGGATTAAGCAATTATTGCTTTTAATTTTTTTAGACCGTTAGCACGATGCTTGTAAGCAGTTTTCACACTGCACTTATGCTTATCGCAAAATATTTTGTAATCAACATCCTGCAGAACAAGCTCATTGACAGCAGTAAATTGCTCTTTAGTGAGCTTACGCATCGTATCAGACAATAGCTGATTATGCATCAGCTCGTCAATATAATTCTTCTTGTCAGCAATCTGCGTTTCTTCGCCTTCTTCCTCTGCGTCCAGATAATAACAATCCTTGACAGATTTTCCTCGCGTAAACTTATGCAGCAGGCCGTAATGGATATAGTACTGCAAAAGTCCCGGCAGATGCCCGAAGTCCCGTCCATCATACTTCTTGATTTGCTCTAAAAAGATTAACCAGGCAGTATTGACGGCATCCTCGCCCAAGGCTTCACGCACTTCGTAGCGATAGGCCTCCTTGTAGATTAAGGGCTTAAAGGCTGTGCATAATACATTGATGGCCTCGCGGTCACCTTTTTGGGCGCTGTGCACCAGCTCCTTGAATTCTGTGAGAGTGAAGGTTGTTTTTTCCTCCGTGCAGTCTTGCGGTTCGGTGCCTTCCGGCACGCAGCAAATTACCTGTTCGATATTTTCCTGCTCAGGGCAGTTTTTTGTTGTTATGTTGTCCAGTTCCTTTCTGAGGCGGTCGCAATGCCGCGTATGGCAGAATTCTGTGCTGTACTGCATCAAGTCTTGATGTGCCTATTATAACACAGAAGATTAGCAAGTTTCTTATTTGAGCATAATAATGCGCAAAAACGTTTTGACTAGTCTTTTTGTAATAATCTGTTAGCAAAATAGTAATATTTTGAGGTGACAGTATGAGAAAAAGACTTAGAAATTTGTATTCTGAAGAGCTGGTGGATTCGGATTATTTGCCAGAACTGGTTGAACTGGGAGTGCTTATAGGATCGCATAGAACGGCATCAGGGATAAATCAGGAAGAGTTTGCCAGGATGATCGGGGTGTCGCGACGGACGATGACTAAGATTGAAAATGGCAGGCAGTCTTTGAGTTTTGTTGCTTTTTTGAGAATTGCTGCTGTGCTGGAGATGCGACCGGAGTATTTGCTGCAGGAGCTGACGCGGGTGACGCAGAGGAAGTGGAGTACGAAGGGGGAGGATTGAGGGAGAGGTGGCTTGTTAGAACATAAGTTAAACTGATAATTTAGGTTGAGTGCTTTTGACAGAGCACTATTATTTTTTAATTCGCAACTAAATGGACATTTGGTTGCGGGGGGGAGAAAGTCTGCTATAATGACAGTATAGGGTTCCTATTATAAAAATTTGGAGGCGTGTAAAATGAAATTAGTAAAATTTTTAGTAGTTACGATGATGTTAATTTCAATGGTGACTCTTGCTGGCTGTGGTGGCGGAGATAAAATTTCCGGAACATATTATTCGCAGATTCTCAATGATTCTTCTTTGGGTACATATGGTAATTATGTAGAAGAAATGACGATTACTAAAGAAGGTAATAACTATTACATGACTGGTAGAAAATGGTTTTATAACTGTGATATTAATGGAGAAAAACTTATTGCAAATTATGACAAGTCGATTCCTAAGCAACAGTTGAAGGTAGATGGTAATAATATTATGATTAATAGAGCTATACTCGGACCAGCTATCTTGAGTTTACATGATGAAAAATTAGAGGGAGAGGAGTTTTTTGGTAATCAGACAAGTTTTGAAAAATCTCCTGAAGTTTTCAAGAAAAATATGGCAGCGTTGCTTGAGAAATACAAAGAGTATTATGATAAGTATGGACATAAGGGAAGCACTCCGAAAGTCGATAATTCTAAATTAGATGAAGCGTTGAAAGCAAAATAATAAATAATTATTCGCTTCAGCTTATCGGTGATTGAGTCAGGTTGAGGACTTTTTAGTAAAATGAAGTTTGACTAGCTATTCGCTAACGTGATAGGCTTCCCTTGGGGGGCGCTGTCACCCGTAGGGTGACGGAGAGGGGGCTGCACTTTTTACGTATACAAAAGTGTTATGTTAGGCGAACCCCCTCTCCGTCATCGCTGCGCGATGCCATCTCTCCCCTAGGAGAGGCTTATTCGCAAATCTTCCCGTCAAACTCCAATTGTCCAATACCTTTATTAAACACTAATACCTATGCACAGTAGCAGAACACATAAGTGATATATAATGCTTTTCGCTCCTTGACTTATCACATTGTCTAATGTATAATAATATCGTTTATTGATATTTGCTAACGCGATGAAAAAGACAGTAGCTTGCGGCGCAGGTTAAGCGAGCCGGGGGATGGTGCAAGCCCGGACGAAGTAAAGCAGGTGAAAATCACTTTGGAGCGGATGCGGCGAACCTGAGTAGCTGCATACGGGAGCGCCCGATATTGCGCACACGAGTGGCGTGCGGCAAAGGCTGTCGTCATGAGGGTGGTACCACGGAGTACACGTTTGTTAATGATGTATGATACGCAAGCGTATTAATCGTTGTTAGTCTACAGCTTCGTCCCTTATCTGAGGGACGAAGCTTTTTTATATTGTTAAATTTTTTGTTTAATAAAATTGGAGGTTATTAGTAATGGACTATGGTAAAACACTGAATTTGCCCGAAACAGAGTTCCCTATGCGTGCCGGTCTGCCGCAGCGCGAACCTGATTTTCTGAAATTCTGGGAAGAAAACGATATTTATGGCAAAAAGCAGGCTCTGCATGCAGGCCACAAGAAATTTGTTCTGCATGACGGCCCTCCGTATGCAAACGGCAAAATCCACATGGGTCATGCCCTGAACAAAATCTTAAAAGATATCATCATGAAATACAAATATGCTCAAGGCTTCGATACCCCGTATGTTCCCGGCTGGGATACTCACGGCATGCCGATTGAGCACGCTGCTATCAAAGAGCTGGGCCTGAACCGCAATGAGCTGGATCCGCTGACTCTGCGCCGCAAATGCCACGACTTCGCTTTGCAATGGGTTGATATCCAACGCGAAGACTTCAAACGTCTTGGCGTTTTGGGTGACTGGGAAAATCCGTACATCACTCTGCATCACAGTTTTGAAGCTGAGCAGATCCGTGTATTCGGTACTATGGCTAACAAAGGCTATATCTACAAAGGCAAAAAGACCGTTTACTGGTGCCCGCACTGCGAAACCGCTCTGGCTGAAGCAGAAATCGAATACGGCGAACAAAAAACTCCGACTATCTTCGTAAAAATGCCGCTGGTAAAAGACAACGGCCAGACTCCGGAAGCTGCTAAAGGCAAAAAAGCTTACATGGTAATTTGGACCACTACCCCGTGGACCATGCCTGCCAACGTTGCTGTTGCTCTGAACCCTGCTCTGGAATATGCTTGGGTTGAATGCGAAGGCGAAGTTCTCTTCATGGCTAAAGATCTGCTGGCTCAGGTTGGCGCTGTCTGCCACAAGGACCTCAGCAATATCCTCGGCACTACTCTTGGTAAAGATATGGAATACGCTGAATGCGTGCATCCGTTCCCTGAATACAACAACCGCCGTTCTCTCGTAGTTATGGCTGATTATGTAACTACCGAAGCCGGTACCGGTTGCGTACATACCGCTCCCGGTCATGGCGATGTCGACTTTGAAACCGGCCTGAAATACAAGCTGCCGATTCTCTGCCCGGTTGATTCTCAGGGCAAGCTGACCGAAGAAGCAGGCGAACGCTTCAAGGGCATGTTTGTATTCGACGCTAATATCCCGGTACTGAAATATCTGGCTGAGCTGAACTGCCTGCTGGGTAAAGAAAACATTAAGCACCAATACGCACACTGCTGGCGCTGCAAAAACCCGATTATTTTCCGCGCTACCTCTCAATGGTTCGCTTCTATCGACGGCTTCCGCGATGAAGCACTGAAATCTATCGACGATGTACAGTGGATTCCTTCCTGGGGCCAACAACGTATCCATAACATGGTAAGCGACCGTCATGACTGGTGCATCAGCCGTCAGCGCGTATGGGGTGTTCCTATCCCGGTATTCTACTGCGATAACTGCGGCGAGCATCTGATTAACGAAGCTACAATCGATTCCGTTGCTAACTGGTTCGAAAAAGAAGGCAGCGATGCATGGTGGGCTCACACTGCAGAAGAGCTGCTGCCGGAAGGCACTGTCTGCCCGAAATGCGGCGGCAAGCACTTCCACAAGGAAAGCGATATCATGGACGTATGGTTCGACAGCGGTTCTTCTCACATGGCTGTTGCCGCAAAACGCCCGGAGCTGTCCTGGCCGGTTGCTATGTACCTCGAAGGCAGTGACCAGCATCGTGGCTGGTTCCAGTCCTCTCTGCTGACTTCCGTTGCTGTTGCAGGCCGTGCTCCGTACGAATCCGTACTGACTCATGGTTATGTAGTTGACGGCGATGGCCGCAAGATGTCCAAATCCGTAGGTAACGTTATCGTTCCGCAGGACGTAATCAAACAATACGGTGCTGATATCATCCGCCTGTGGACTGCTTCCTCCGATTACAAGGCAGATATCCGTATCTCCCCGAAAATCCTGAAGCAACTGGCTGAAGTATACCGCAAAATCCGTAACACCATCCGTTACATTCTGGGCAACACCAACGATTTCAACTATGAAACCGATGCTGTTCCGTTCAACGAAATGCTGGAGCTTGACCAATGGGCACTGATGCATCTGCAGCTGCTGAAGAAGGAAGTTACCGCTGCTTACGAAAGCTATGATTTCCATGTACTGTATCATGCAATCCATAACTTCTGCACCATTGAAATGTCCAGCTTCTATCTGGATATCCTCAAAGACCGCCTGTATGCTTACAAGGCTGACAGCAAAGAGCGTCGCAGTGCACAAACCGCTATGCATGAAATCCTCATGGATCTCATCGTTATGCTTTCCCCGGTACTGAGCTTCACTATGGAAGAAGTATGGCAGTTCATGAAGAAACCTGCTAATGCTCCGGAATCTGTACAAATGCTGCCTTGGCCGGAGGTTAAGGAAGAATATATCAACGAAGAGCTGGAAACTAAATGGGATAACTTCATTGAAATCCGCAGCGAAATCACCAAGGTGCTGGAGCTGGCTCGTCGTAACAAACAAATTGGTCACTCCCTGGACGCTAAGGTTGAGCTGCACGCAGAAGGCGAAGCACTGGCTATCCTGAAATCCGTAGAAAAAGACCTGGCAACTCTGCTGATCGTTTCTCAGGCAGTTATTGTTGAAGGCGCTGCAGAAGGTGCCGAAGCAACCGGCCGCGAGGACCTGAAGGTTACAGTTGCTGCTGCCGAAGGCCACAAGTGCGAGCGTTGCTGGATTTACAGTGACGAGGTTGGTCAGGACGCTGAGCATCCGACTCTGTGCAAACGTTGCGCTGAAGCAGTTAAATAAGGCATCGTCCTTGTATAAAGCTGTAGCCGACATCAAATAAAAGCTTAAAGCCGTCGTATCATGTAAATTTTGCTGATACGGCGGCTTTTTTGCTACAAATTTTACAAAAAATTATTTTGCTTTATGGCCTATCTATGGTACAATACTGTTAATATTATATATTTTACGGAGGTGAAACTGTTTTTCTGCAATCTGCAGGATTACAGAGATTTTTGGACTATCTCATATGTTTGTTTAATGTTATAGCGATTTTATTTTTGGTGGCGCTGAACGGCTTTTTCGTTGCTTCGGAGTTTTCTATCGTCAAGGTGCGCCCTTCGCGTCTTGATGCGCTGATTAAGGAAGGCAATACGCGGGCGGAAAGCGCTAAGCAGGTAACGGAGCATCTTGATGCCTATCTTTCGGTTACGCAGCTTGGTATAACCATTGCTTCACTGGGCTTAGGCTGGATTGGCGAGCCGACGGTGGCGAAGCTGATGCATCCTGTATTTAATCTGCTGCAGCTGCCGCCGCAAGTTGAGCATACAATAGCCTTTGTTGTCGGCTTCGGTGTTATCACCGCTTTGCATATCGTTTTGGGCGAGCTGGTGCCTAAATCATTGTCTATTCAAAAGACTGAGCAGATTGTTCTGTTCGTGGCAGCTCCGCTGATTCTGTTTGATAAGCTGATGTATCCGGCGGTGTGGTTCCTCAATCACGTTGCCAACTGGGTGCTGCACAAATTGGGCGTTGAGGCTGCAAGCGAGGCGGAAGAGGCGCACAACGAGGATGAAATCCGCATACTGATGGAAGAAAGCCATAAGCATGGCTATATTGATAAAACAGAGCTTACTTATCTGGATAATGTCTTTGACTTTTCCGACCGTCGCGCCAGCGATATCATGGTGCCGCGTACCGATATGATCTGCCTGTATCTGGAGGATTCCTGGGAGGATAATATCAAGACGGCGCTGGAGGAGCGCATGACGCGTTATCCTATCTGTGATGAGGACAAGGACCATATTATCGGCTTTTTGCATATCAAGGATTTGCTGCGCAGCTTAAATGCCGGCGAGCGTCCTGATTTGCGCAGTCTGGCGCGTAAGGTGCTGCTGGTGCCGGAATCTCTGCCTATCAGCAAGCTCCTGCGCATTCTGCAGAAGCATCGCAGTCAGCTGGCAATTTTGGTTGACGAGTACGGCGGTACCGCAGGTATGGTTACCGTTGAGGATATCCTGGAGGAAATCGTAGGCGAGATTCAGGACGAGTTTGACGAGGAACGTCCGGAGGTAGAGGAAAAGGGCAGCAAAACCTATTCCGTTGACGGCAAAATGCTGCTGGAGGATGTTAACGATACCTTTGAGCTGGCCTTGGATACCGAAAACTGTGATACTATCGGCGGCTGGGTTTACTCTCAGCTTGATTATCCGCCTAAGGTGGGGCAGAAGGTGCAGACATCTGCTGCTGCTTTTACGGTAGAGGAGATTGACAAGATGCGTATCGTGCGTGTCGGCATCCAGCTTTTGCACGAGCCGGAAAAGATTCACGAGGAGCTTCAGGAGGAACACCTGGAGGATGTAAAATAATATCTGCATAAAAAGAGAGCACGCTGAGATTGATTTCTCAGCGTGCTCTTTAGCGTTGTGCTTATAAATCGTGGAATTTCATACCGATGTTGCTGTGACGCAGGAAGTTAAGAGTTACCTCAGGGAAGGAGGCATAGCTTAAAACGTCTTCGATCGGTGCGTTGGGGAAGCCTTCCTCAGCCAGCTTTTCGCGCAGCTTTTTCATTTGCGGCGGAATATCGTCGGCAGGACGGTGGTCGATTTGCGGTGCGTCACCGATGGCCAGGCGTTTTACCTCAGGGTCAATCGGTCCCGGAGTGCGGCCGTATTTGCCAAGGATTAAATCCTTAACCTCGCGGGGAATCATCTTATAGCGTCCAAGTGCAACGTTCAATACGGACATAGAACCTACAATCTGGCTGGTAGGAGTAACCAGCGGCGGATAGCCGAGCTCGGCACGCACGCGCGGCATTTCCTCAAGCAGCTGCGGATATTTGTCGGCAACGCCCATTTCCTTCATCTGGTTCAGCAGGTTGGAAAGCATACCGCCGGGAATCTGGAAGGTGAGTACCTTGGGATCTATGGGGATGTTGGCGTTCAGGTTGAAATCGTGGATAAGGTTCTTGCGTACATCCTTGAAATAGTCAGCCAATGCATTAAGCTCGGCAAGGTTGATGCCTGTATCGTAGGGAGTGCCCTCCAGCGTTGCTACCAGAGCTTCGGTGCAGGGCTGGCTGGTAGATTCGGAGAACGGAGAAAGCGCGGTATCAATCATGTCCGCACCGGCTTCAACAGCCTTCAGGTAGGTCATATCGCCCATACCGCTGGTGAAGTGGGTGTGCAGGTCGATAGGCAGGTCAAGCTCTGCCTTCAGGCTGCGGATAAGGCTTTCGGCAGCGTAGGGACGCAACAGGCCAGCCATATCCTTAATGCAGATGGAATCTGCGCCCATCTGCGCCAGTTCCTTACCGAGCTGTACAAAATCCTTGTCCTGATGGTAGGGGCTGATGGTATATACAATGCAGCCCTGAACATGTGCGCCTGCTTCCTTAGCGGCACGCATTGCGCATTCCAGGTTGCGGGTATCGTTAAGAGCATCGAAAATACGGATAATAGATACGCCGTTGTCAACAGAGCGGTTTACAAATTCACGTACAACATCATCGGCATAATGGTTATAACCCAAAATGTTCTGACCGCGCAGCAGCATTTGAATTGGGGTTTTGCGCAGATGCTTTTTGAGCGTGCGCAGACGTTGCCAGGGATCCTCGTTAAGGAAGCGCAGGCAGGAGTCAAAGGTGGCGCCGCCCCAAGCCTCCAAAGCATAGTAGCCGGCGTTATCCAACTGTTCCAGTGCCGGAAGCATGTCGCTGATGCGCATTCTGGTGGCAGCAAGGGATTGGTGGCCGTCACGCAGGACGGTTTCAACTATTTTTACGGGTTTCTTCTCCATGGCAGTACTCCTTTTATTATTATAGTTCGTTAATTAAAGCTGATTTATAGCTGTCATTATTATAGCATAAATCTGTATTCATGTATACAATATACTTAGTTTCAAGTAATAAAAAATGGCGGTCACACTCGGTGACCACCATAAAAGTGAATTAGTTACGCGGAGTAGGCTGATTGCTGACAACAGGCTTGCCCATGATTTCGTTAACGCGGTCCTTCATGCTGCGTTTCTTTTTAGTGGGCTGGTTGCTTACTACAGGTGCCTGGTTGGCATTGCCTTCAGTTGTTACCGTAGCGGGAGCCTGTTTGTCTTTGTCCTTATCTTTATCCTTGTCTTTATCTTTGTCCTTGTCATCCTGCTTGATTTCCGGTTCCGGCGGAACAGCTACGCCCGGATTACTGAAGCCGGTGCGCGGAGTAGAGGCCAGAGCGTTGACCATGAAATCATGCCAGATAGAAAGCGGAGCGCCGCTACCGTACATACGGTTCATAGATTTGTTGTTATCATCGCCAACCCATACGGCAGTACTGAGGTCGGGAGTGTAACCAACGAACCAGGCATCAATGTAGGTATCGGTAGTACCGGTTTTACCTGCTGCCGGACGGCCGATTCCCATGCCGCCCGCAGTGCCGCTGATAAGAACATCCTGCAGCATATTAGTAGTCAGGTATGCTGCTTCGGCATCAATAACACGTTTGGGTTCAGGCTTAGCTTCGTACAGAACCTTACCCTCACGGTCAACAATCTTCAGCAGAGCAATAGGCTTGCAATACATACCATTGCTTGCCAGAACGCCGTAGGCTGCAGCCATTTCCAGAGGATTAACGCCCTTGCTGAGGCCGCCGAGTGCCATAGCGAGGTTTGCATCGCTGTAAGCGCCGCTGTCAACCAGAGTAGTAATACCCATTTTTTCGGCATTGTTAATAATTTTGCTTACACCAACCTCTTGGGCCAGCTTAACGGTAGGCACGTTTATAGAACGTACCAGAGCAGTACGCAGGCTTACCTTACCATGCCATGCTCTGTCGGAGTTCTGCGGTTTCCAGCCGGGAGAGAATTCTTCTTCCTTATCTTCAATGACACTGGCCGGAGAATAACCGTTCTGCATTGCGGTCAGATAGACAAAAGGCTTGAAGGCAGAACCGGGCTGACGTACTGCAAGAGTAGCACGGTTGAACTTATCCTGGCCGCGGCCGCCGATCATAGCTTTAACATAACCGTTATGCGGGTCAACGGCAACCAGAGCCATTTGCGGCTGAGTCAGCTTCTTGCCGTCTGTATAATAGCCCGGCAGATGCTTCATAGCATTTTCAGCAGCCTTTTGCATATCCGGGTCTAAAGTGGTGTAAATCTTAAGACCACCCTTATAGAGAGCGTCTGCACCAACCTCTTCGATAACCTTTTGGGTAATCATATCGAAGAAATAGGAGCGGGGATCGGAATTGGTTTTATGTGTTGTGCTGAAGACAAGCTTTTCTGCTTTGGCAGCATTACCGTCGGCAGCAGAGATAAAACCGTATTTGACCATCTGGTCGATAACAAGCTCCTGACGTTTTTTACTTTCCTGCGGATTTTCAAAAGGATTAAAGTATTTAGGGCTTTTGGGAATAGCTGCCAGAGTAGCAGCTTCAGCGATATCCAGATTCTGAACATGCTTATTGAAGTAATACATGGAAGCACTTTCAATACCGTATGCACCCTGACCGAAATAAATCTGGTTCAGATACATAGTGAGGATTTCATCCTTAGTATATTTGTGCTCCAGCTCCTTGGCAATAAAAGCTTCCTTAATTTTACGGATGATGGAACGTTCCTGAGTAAGGAAAGCATTCTTTGCCAGCTGTTGGGTAATGGTACTGCCGCCCTGTACTTCGTGACCGCTTAATGTAGAAAGCAGAGCACGTGCTGTGCCGCGGTAGTCAATACCACCGTGTTCATAGAAGCGATTATCTTCAATAGCAATAAAGGCACGCTGCACATGCTTAGGAATCTTATCAATAGTAACAGGTACTCTGCGTTCTTCCGAAAGCGTAGTATAGATTGCGTTACCATTGATATCGTAGAACTGTGAAGCAGCGTCCGGAATCAGTGTTTCATCCATATTAGGAGGTGCAAAAAGACTGGAGAAGCCATAAAGCACTGATGCTCCCATTATAATGAGGCAAACAACACTGATGACAATGAATTTTAGTACTTTAAACATTTTCTACCTCTTCTTCATTATATTGACTGCGCAGCCAATACCAAAGGCTGCAAATAGAAGTCATCTTATTATAGCATTTTCAGACAACTTTGTCATAGAATTATTGAAAACTCAGCGTATTTATTTTAAAGGAAAGTATGTAAAAGCATGCTCCGGAAGAATATGTGATGGATCGGCAGGCTGCGGATAATGAAGCCGGAAAGAAAAACAAGCAAAAATTTAAGAAAAAAATCTGCGGAACAAAGAAAAATTTTGCTGATTTTCAGCGGTTTTTATGGAAAAAACAGCTAAAAAAAGCACTTTTTTTGAGATTTTTTGAAGAAATTTTAATGCTGATAAAAGCGAAAATCAAGCATGCTTCTTTTTCCACGAATCCTAGTGTATCACGAAAAAATCTTAAAAAAGTGCCGAAAAAAGTGTTGACATAACCTAGGTCACGTGGTATTATATACAAGTCGACGCGATACGGCAACAAAACAAAAGCCAAAATCGCT